>CENP01238223.1_pt1 | contig 12114 bp, 11 predicted proteins | sample 361281 | NCBI WGS metagenome assembly CENP01 (sample SAMEA2591122, study PRJEB7988) | marine metagenome | biome: marine biome (ENVO:00000447); feature: deep chlorophyll maximum layer (ENVO:xxxxxxxx); material: saline water (ENVO:00002010), including plankton (ENVO:xxxxxxxx) | depth 70 m
TCAAAAAACCCTAACATAGCAATAAAACAAACAGCTATGAGTGAAAATAAATTAATATCTAAATCCAAAAATGCTCTTCCAATCCCGTAGCAGAAACAAAGTGTAAGAAAAATTGCAGCCCCACCAGATCTTGTAGCTTTCTCCTTATGGGATGATCTTGTATTAATAGGATCAAAGAGTCTCCTTCTTAAGAAAAAATCATTTAAATAATTATTAAGAAATGTTGAAGTGATTAACCCAAATATATAGTAAAATAATAGCATTTTAATTTGATACCATGCTAAAATATTAAATATATTTAAGTAATTAATACAAGGTGTTTAACATATTTAAAAAGAAAAAACCAAAATTATTAGAGCTAATCCCAAAAAATTTTGTAGATATTCACTCTCATATATTACCAGGCATTGATGATGGTGCAAAGAATGTCAATGAATCAAAAAAATTGATTTCTAATTTTCAAAAATTGGGTTTTTCTAAAATTATAGCTACTCCACACACTTACAGTGGATTATATGACAATACAAGTGAGTCCATATCAAAGAGTTTTGATCTTTTGGTAAAAAATTTAAACTCCGAAATAAGTTTGTCATTCGCCTCAGAATATATGATTGATATTTCATTAATTGAAAAATCCGAAAATAAATCACTGTTATGCATCAAAGATAATTATGTTTTAATTGAATTTGGTTTTTTAAGTGTAACAAGCAATATTTTTGACATTATATTCAAGTTAAGAGTAAACAACTATATCCCGATAATTGCACACCCTGAAAGATATTTGTATAAATCCAATGATATTGATTTTTTCAAAAAACTTAAAAATGCTGGTTGCTATCTACAAATTAATCTTTTTTCATTAACAGGATACTATGGGAATGAAGTTTTAAAAATGGTTAAAAAATTAATGAAAGAAGAATTGGTTGACTTTGTGGGAAGTGATGTACACAATTTGAACCAACTAAAAGTCTTTGAAAATGAAATTATGAGTGGTGAAATACCAATAATTGAAAAATCTATTGAAAGGACTTTGTTTTTTCACTAAGTGATTAAACTTTTACTGTTCTTGACCGTATCCATATCCGTATCCATAATTGTATGAATACTTATACCCATATTTGTATCCATATTGGTAGCCATATTTATAGCCGTAGCTACCGCTCTTACCTACTGAGTTCAAAACTACATTAACATTTTTCAATTTATTTTGAGATGAACACTCATTAATAAATTCACATAATTTAATTTCTGTAAAGTTAGCTCTAGCAATATACAAGGTACAATCAATATATTTTGAAATTTCAAATGTATCGGAAACCATTAGACATGGGGCAGAATCTATTATTACATAATCATAGTCTTTGGATACTATATCTATTAATTTTTTAAAACGTTCTGATGACAATATTTCTGATGGATTAGGAGGTATATCTCCCGACAGAAGAATATCAAGATTACCTTCTTTTAAAACATATTTAGCGTAATTACCCATATTATTTTCATAAATTATGTTAGAGACCCCCTTGAATTTATTCTTATCTTTATTAATGATTTTATGTATTTGAGGATTTCTTAAATCAGCACCAATTAATATAACCCTATTATTGTTAGATAAAACTGAGGAAAAATTGGTTGAGACCAGAGTCTTACCTTCACCCTTAACAGATGAAGTTACTAGAATCACCTTAGCAATACTGTTAGATTTTTTAGATAAAGAAAAAGTAAAATTTAAATTTGCTAAAAGCATTCTAATGCTTTCAAGAAGAGGGCTTCTTGTTATTAATTTACTTGCAATTGTATTTAAAGTATTTTCATCATCAATGTACGGAATTTCAGCTATAACAGGTATATTTTCAAGACGTTCCTCAAGATGACTTTTTATATGGATTTTATTATCAGTGTAAAATAAAATATATAAGATTATAAATGGTATAAAAAGACCTATTAAAATGGAGGATATGATAAATATATATTTGTTTGGTGATATAGGTAACTCCGAAACACTCGCGTTATCAATAATTTTTATAGATGGCTTAACAACTGCAAAATTAATTGCAGCTTCCTCTCTCTTTTGAATTAAAAGTAAGAATAATGATTCTTTAACCTCCAATTCTCTTTCAATTGACCTAAGTATTTTTTCTTTTTCAGGTATACTTGTGTAAACATTTAAAAATTCATTCTCTTTTTCTCTTATGTTTTTTATATTCTTATCCAAACTAATTATATAGTTGTCAACTGACTTTTTAATAATTTCAAGAAAGTTAGATAATTGGTTTTCAATATTTATTAGAAACTTATTACTGGGGCCAGCAGTTAACAAAAATCTGTTTCTTTTTTTTAATAAATCATTGTATTCAACTATGAGTTCATTAATCCTATTTTCTGTTATCCCAATATTGACAGGCAGGTATTCAAATTTTGAAGTTGCTATGGAATTTTTCAAGATTTCAACCAAGTCCTTTTGAGATTTTGATTTAAACAAATCTGCATTATAAAGTGACTGTTGATCGATATTAATTGATGCATCAGATTTTATATCAGTTAACTTATTTGATTTCTTGAAATCTCTTTTTCTGTTTTCAATTTTTTCTAATTCTAAGCTTAGAAATTCAGCTCTACTATCAACAAACTCAATGGTCCTTTTGTATTCTAGCCTTCTATCCTCAATACCATCTTGATCAAATTCATAAATAAGTCTATCTAAATATGTAATAGCAATATCTTTATCATTTTTAAAATAATTTAAATTTAATTGATCACTATCAGTTCCTGAGACAGAAACATCAAAGTTTTTTAGGACCTCATAAATTGTTTTTTTCAATGGATCAAAAACGATTGTTTTATTAAATTTAGGTGATGATTTATTAATAGTTATTTCAAATGGAAGATCGTGGTTCTTATTGTTTGTAGAAAGGTTTTCAAATTGGTAAGATTTAACAAGATCATCGTCTTTATATTTACTAATCTTTAAAATTCCATTATTATTTTCTAATATATAATGTTGGCTTTTTACAATTGTGTCAGTATCTATTTTAAAATCTATCGTAAATTCGTCAAACCAATTGTAAATATAATTTTCACTTGTTTTTATGTTGCCTGTAGTGAAATATCTAACATTAGATTTCAAATGTTTAACTGTCTTTTCGTGAAGGGAATAAGACTTTAAAACCCCAATCTCATTTTCTAAATTTATCATTGATCTATTAAAAATAGTCATTGAAGTTGGCAAAGACATTTCTGAGTCTTGGGCTTTATCAATAATTTCAATTCGAGATGTTGCTAAAAAAGTATATTCAGCATATCGAAGAAAAATAAATGTAGCTGACACAAAAACTATAACGGATATAAGAAAGTAAGGCCAAAATACTAGATATCTTGAGATAATTAAAAGCCAATTTGTCTTTACCTCCTCATCATACTTACTTTTATTTTCTTGTATGCTCATTGTTATATTAATTATTGATTACAATAATTGAAGATAATATAAACGATAATAAACTTAACAAAGTTCCTGAATTACCAATTATACCTGCGTTTTTTATTCTATTTGTGTTAGGGTTAACAATTATAACATCACCAGGAATAATTTGAAAATACTTAGAATCAAATATTTTAGTATTTGTAAGATTAATGATTGATATTTTTTTACTTTCATTTTCCTCTCTAATAATTTTAATATCATTTCTTTTTCCATTTATTGTTAAACCTCCAGCGATACCAATGGCTTCAAAAATATTTAAATTATTTTTTAAAAAATCATATTTTCCCGGGATATTAACTTCTCCTATAATAGTGAACGAACCATTTATTAATTTAACATCCAACAAAGGATTATTATAAATTCCACTGTCAAGTAACTTTTTAGATAATGTTTCACTTACTTGATCGATTGTCAAACCTTTTACATAAACTTTACCTAGTGGCGGGTAGGTTATTTCACCATTGACATCAACCATATAACCATAGTATTCTAACATCTCTTTGGTAGTAATGTTTGAAGGTAAACTTAAATTAATTTCAGATAAAACTTCAATATCATCATTGACAGATGTAATCTTCAAAATATCATCAACTTTAACTTCATAATATTCATAAACATTATTGTATACATTTGAGCTATTAACATCTTGCAATAAAACAATGTTCTTTTTTGATGAACAAGAACAAAAAATAAAGACTAATATGATAGAAATAAGAAATATATGTTTACTTCTCATAATTTTAATTTTGGCCGAAATTAGTGAATTTTATTTATAATTTTAAAATGAATTGAATTTATGATTAAAAAATTATTGAGGCCAAAATTTTTAGTTGAGGAAGATTTTATATTTGACTTAATTTTTGAAAATGAGATTGAGACAAACAAAATTTTTGACAAGATTGACTATTTAATACTCACTAAAATTGCCAGCTCAAACCTATTTATTCCATCTTTATATTCATTAATGAAACAAAGAAAAATTTTAAACTATGTTCCTAAAGATTTTAAGAACTATATCAAAAGTATTTTTAGTCAAAATAAAAAAAGGAATCGCATTTTACTAAATGAAATAAAGTTTTTAGCAGAAATATTTACAAATAATGAGATAGAGCATGTGTTTATTAAAGGCTCTGCAAATTTAATCTCTAATATATATAGTAATTATGGTGAGAGAATGATAGGTGATATCGATTTTTTAATTAATGAGAAAGATATTTTAAAGACATTGAAATTATTAAATTTAAATGGATATTTTTCAAAATATCCAGAAGTCTCTGCTGACAGTTTTAGACATTTACCAAGAATGAATAATAAAGGGAAATGTTTTGCAGTCGAGCCACACGTTAATATAGTTAATGACAATTATGAATTAATTAACTCTGTTAGCATATTGAAAAATAAAATTGAAATTAATGATATTTATATCCCAAAAATGGAAGATAATTTTTACATAAATATCTATAATATTATGATAAATGATAGATCCAAATATACTTTGAACTACAACTACAGAAACATTTATGATTATTCATTAATTGATAAAAAAATTGATTCAAGTATTATCTTTAATTCTGAAATAATATCATCATATTTTAAAATTTTTGCAGAACTTAAAATAGCTAGAAAATATAACGAAAACTTAAGACTAAACTTTATAAACAAATTAAGATTTTTACTTAAAAGGAGATACTTGTCATTCAGAAAAATAGATAATTTTCTATGTAAGATTTTTTTAAAATTTAAGAAAGCATCTACTTAATATTTACTCTGAATAGAAAAGAATTTCATCACTTTCTTTATTAATAAACTCCTTATCAAGTGTTCTATTTATGCCTTGAATTAATGAATATTTGGGAGTGAATTCGCACAACATTTTTGACGAGTCAAACTGTGTGGTAGCAGTGAACTTTTTAACTCTTACTGCAGAAATTTCATTTTTAGAAATCTTAAGAAATTTTAGAAGCTGGAAAATATAAGCACCAATTATACCTAAAGCATAAGGTATTCTAATTTTTATTAGATTAAATCTCATTTTTTTCTCAACAATTTTTACTAAATCGTTCATTGTTAAATCAGGCTTATCTGAATAATTGTATATGAAAAGTCCATTTTTTTTCCTGTACCTAAGAAAATTAATAAAACTAACTACATTTTTTACATAGGCCATAGATTTTTTATTATTTCCTGTTCCGATCATAACAAATTTTTTAGAATTGATCTGGGCAAATAAATTAAATACATTTCCTCTGTTTCTTTCGCCAAAAATCACAGTTGGTCTAATGATAATAGCTGTTTTATTTTTTGGCTTTTCATTGTACCATCTCCTTACAAGATTTTCTGCCATACTTTTACTTTTTCCATAATGATTAAATGGATCCAGTTTATCACTCTCATTAGGGTTTTTTTTATTTAAGCCATAAACAGCAACAGAGCTAGTAAAAATTATTTTTTTAATATTGTAATAGTCCATAATTTCTAATACATTTTTAGTTCCTTCAACATTTACATCGTAGTATAGAGATTTTGGATTAACATTATCTTTGTGCTCAGCTGCTAGAAGTATAACACAACTTATATTTTTGAAAGCTTCTTTCAATTTTTGTTTATTTAAAACATTTCCAATAGTTGTAATTTGTGGGTAGAAAGGACTTTGATTCTTATCAAAATTAATTGTATAATCTAAATTTGATTCTTTTAATAAAAAAGATCCTACAAATCCTGAACCCCCAACAATTGCAGTATACTCATGATTCATTTCTTAGTATTTGTTTATAAATTAATTTTAAAATTATCTTTCCAAAAAGTCTAGGAAAAGCTCTAATAAAGATATTGATTATAAATTGTGGAAAGCTAGAAATACCCTCACTAAGTATTAACTTTTGGAACTTTATCTCACTAATAAATAGCTTATAACCACCTCTCCTTGAGATCATATTGTTTCCTATTCTTGCATATAATAATGATAGATTTTGATTCAATATAATTTTATTATTTTTTAATAATCTTAACCAAAGATAATAATCTTCATATCCATTAATATGCTTATATCCCCCAACTTTCAAAACTTCAGATTTTTTAAAAACAGCGCACATATGATTTATTGGATTTCTCATTTGAGAAAAATCTAAAATATTTTTGTAACTAAGGGGTACTTTTCTTATTCTTTTTAAATCACCTGGAGTTTTTTTGAACTCTATAATATTACACGAAAAAGCGACTACGTTAGGATTCTGTTTTATGAATTTTATCTGCTCATAAAACCTATTAAAATTAGAAATATCGTCTGAATCCATTCGAAAAATCCACTCATTAGAGCAGTACTTAAGCCCCTTATTTAATGATTTACCTAAACCTAAATTAAACTTATTTTTTACAGATATAATATTAGATTTTTTTTTGAATGATTCTACAACATCACTTAACTCATTACTAAGAACACCATCCTCTACAATAACTATTTCGTCCGGTTTAGTTTTTTGATTTATGATTATGCTCTCCAGAGCTTTTTTTAAAAACTTATGATTTTCTAAATTGTAGACTGACATCAATACACTAAACTTCATTTCTAAATATTTGAGATCTTAAAACAGATTTATATGAATAATTTTTTAAGTATAAATCACTTATCAACTTGTATATTATTTTTATGTTTTTTAGAACAAAATTAAAATCGTCTAAATTAATCAAGTATTTATTTGAATTAACTAATAGACAAATATTTCGATAGTCGTAATTGAAACTTTCTTTTTGAAAAATTGGTATGCAATTGTGCCTAAATCCATTAACTAATACTCCACTTTGGGTTGTTCTCCTATATGCATTCCACAAAAAAAGAGTCCTTGAATAATAAGAATCCATATCTTTCTCTTTAATTGATCGGGAATGGATAATTTGAGTATTGATACTTAGTGATTCCAATCTGTCTAAATATACTTTATCAATCCTACTTGATGTTGCAATTAATAACTTAAAATTATATTTAAATAAGAGAGATTCATTGTTCATAATCATTTTAATAAACGAATCAAAAGCGTGATCTTTACTAATTGTTCCAATATATGAAACAAGTTTTTCTTTTTTTGTAAAATCAATGCGATCAGGATAAATTAGAGGGAATTTTACAAATTTTATTTTTTTAAAAAACAATTTAGATTTGGTATAATTTTTAATTGCTGAATCACTTGGTAAAAAAACAATATTGCAAAAATAACAAGTAAAATAACTGTATAAACTTTTTAAGAAAAATTGAGTTATCCAAAAAAAACTATTTCCAGATTCTCTGTATATAGTATATGATTCAAAAGGCTCGTGAAACCAATAATATGTTTTTTTATTAAATATCCATCTTATTAATGAATAGAATAGCATTTCTTTAAAAGGGAAAATCAAAAATAAATCATCACTTTTCATGAAAGAAACATGTTTATAAAATTTTGGAGGATAAAACTCTTTATTTAAAATATAATTTACATTAAACCCTCTAGTAATAAAAAATTCTGTAAATGCATTTATATGTGCACCATAATTAAATTTTTTTCCAAGAGCTGCAATTGTAATTGACCTTTTAATTTTTGTTTTTTTCAAGATAGCTTCCTCTTGTTGATTATTATAAATGATGAAACAGAATTTGGTAAAAAGTATATGAGTTTCAACAAAAGTCTTGCAAACTGAATCCTTAAAGAAATTAATAAATTAATTTTCTCTCTGTTTTTTAAAAGTATTTTCTTTTCTCTATTCATATTATTTAAGTTCATTATAAAAGTATCCACTTTTCCCTTTATTACGGCATTTACTAGCTTAACCTTACTGGAATAAACACAAAAGTGTTTTGAGTCAAATGATACTCTTGTGTTGGCAAAATATTCAAATTGCCAAGCAGATTCCCCTGGATTTAGTAAATTAAGCGCACTTGTAAGCTTCCAAAAAGTAAATGTGAAAACACATAAATATGGTGTTGATATATTAAATTTTCCATAAAATTTATTGTAATAGGGGGGGGTATTATGAGAATAAAATTTTAACGAATCATGATTTTCAGTGATGGCCATATTTTCTAATTCAAATACTTTATTATTATTGATTTTTTTAATGAATAAATCATCAAATGTAAATAATGCGTAATCATACTTCATTTTGATGAGTCTTTTAATTGCAACTATTAAAGAACTAGACCAATTTAAATTTCCAGTCTTAATTGTTTTTGTTTTATAATCACTAAATTCTTTAAACTCAGTAACTAAGACAGGAAAATGTGTTTCTAAAATTCCAGACTCTGAAATATTTTTAAATATTAAAGGCCATAAGTCAGAATATGAATCGGTACTTAAAATAACAATAGGAATTTTTTTTCTTACCATCTTTAATGTTTAAAACCACTTAATAGCATGAATGAGTTTGTTCACTAGATGTAAAAAATCAGATCTCAACTCACGCTTTCTTTTGATAAAATAATCTGAATACTTCTCTTTACTATCGAATACAATTTTTGCATTAATTTTTTTTAACCTAGCTGTTTCATCTGAAATGCAGTAAATATAATTTAAAAAGGAAATTTTATCTGAGTTAAGGAAACAATATTTATTGAGGTAAGATTCATCATGAAATATAGGTAAGATCCCATTTTCCATGTCTTCAAATACCCAATCTTTAATAGTGTGACACAAATTTATAAATGGTATGACTTTACCTCCAAAAATACCACCAGCAACATATTTATAATCGTGGCTTAACCTAGGTATATAGGCTTTACTTTTTTTATTTCTCTCGTAAGGGAATAAGCAAGGAAATCTTTTATATCTTTCGTGACCAAGCCCTGTAAACAAAATTAAATCAGATTTTGGAATTTCCTCAAATATAATTTTGCTTTTAAACACAGTATTGGCATTAAAAAAAAATATAAAATCAAATTTTTTTAATTGATTTTCAATTTCTAGAAAGAAATGATATCTCATCAAGCTATCATTTGGAAATCCTGCTGGCTTTTTAAACAAACAGGTGATATTATTCTTTTTATATTTTTTTTCAGTCCATATAAAGTAATGCTTTTTAAAATTTTCAAGAAAATTATTTTCACAACTTTGATAGAAATTTTTAAAAAAAATATTATATCTACCTGTACATATATAAACTACACCTATTTTCATTTTTTAGATTTGTTTACAATTAATAAAAAAGCAATTAGAATCCAAAAAGCGACAAAATTAATTACATAAATTGACTGTGAATTTATAAATATATACACAAGAAAGGTTCTCTCAATTGGATCTTTGAAATACTTATACAAAACAAAAAAAAGTTTTAAATAAGCAAATAACGCCAAAAACCCAAATTCAAATAATACACCAATCGTTGAGTTATGAACTCTTGAAATATTGTTGTTATATTGAATAAATTCCCTTTGAATCCTGCTAAAATTATTTGGTCCTGTTCCTACAATTAAATATTCTGGGTTATTAATTAACAACTTTATTGCTGAATTTAACTCAATTAATCTTGAATCTTGAGCCCCTCTGTCCGAAAGTCTCTGATTTGAAAACCTATTAATCACATTTTCAGAAAATTCAAAGTATATTATAGATAAATATGTAGTAAATGAAATAAATAGAACAAGAAAGAACTTGTAGGATTTACTTTTTTTACTTTTAATTATATAATAAATCAAAGCAAAAACTAATGATATTATACCACCCCTTGATTGCGTGGTGAACATTAAATAAACTAATAATAATAATAATGTATAAATTAAAATTTTTGTAGGAAAATTATTTTTGAAGTTAATGCAAAAAACTAGCAGATAAATATAAATTGAATAAATAAAAAACAAATAATTAGGATCACTGTACAAGTAATTATTTCTTAGTTGTTCACCTAAAAAAACACTTGATAAATGAAATATGCTGAAAAAAAGGATTGTTAAGAGAATAAAATTTTTTTTTGATTTTATATTTTTAATACTCATTATATCATAGAAAACAAAAAAATACATAACAAACTTAAGTGATGGCTCAATTTGGATATCACCAAGACTTATGTTTGAAAATAATGATATAAAATGTGTTACAAGTAATATCAAGACTATCAAATTGATTGATCTATTGATTTTAATATTAACTGTATTTGTAGATAATATAAATCTTGACAAACTTGAAATCATCAAAATAAATGCAAAAACAATAATCACGTTTTCAAATGAATTGCTGTAATCAGAAATTGAAAGGATAAAAACAAAGAGAATTCTTAAATAATCCATAAGAAAATTAGTAATAAAGAAATACAATATAAACTAATATATATTCTTATCGATCTTTTCATATACAGTAAATAAGATGATATTAATGTGCAAATAAAGAATGATAAAGACATATATAATACAAAGTTTACTGGCTCTTCTGTGATAAGGAAAATTAATAATGAAAGTAATAATCCAATTATTTCAACTGACAAGTATTTTTTATGATTTTCATGTTGAAGATAAATTGAATTTAAATTCAAAATTGGCCATAAAGAACCCAAAAAACACACATACAAAATAATAAAACCATATTCAATAGTATTATCTGGTGATCCAAATAGGAGAATTATTAAATCTCTAAAAATAAATATCCCTATCATTATTATTAAAGCAATTAAGGAAGCAAGTGCTGTCGAACTGAGCATCAAATTATTTCGTTTATTATATTCTTTTAATGATGAAAGTGATGAAAAGATGACCCTATGTACTGAGTGATTGATATTTCCAACAGAAAACTCTTTTATTTTATTAAATAGGGCATAAATTCCAGCAACTTGATAATCAATTAAATTTGGTAACGCAAATGCTACTATATTAACTCCAACGGAATTAATAATTTGTCCCAAAATTACAGAGATATTAAAATCTAAATTATCAATGATATTTTTGAATGATATTTTTGATAAGCTTAGATTAAACCTAAAAAAAATAAGCAATAATAAAGATCTTAGAAATGACAATAGAATGAAATAATACATGCTCTCTCTATAATTAATATTTCCAGTCTGTACATAATAAATGTAAAATAAAATTAAAGATGATAATATTGCTATAGAATTTAACTTTAGTAACTTTTTGTACTTTCCAGTTTTAGTCATGACGGCAACGGGAACGATTGATAGAGAATTGAAAATTATAGTCAGTGTATAGAGTTTCAGCCAATATGTTAATGATTGGTCATCATAATATGAGGCAAAGTTCTCAGCAAATAAAAAAATTATAGATATTAATGTTAGTCCAATAAAAAAATTAACTATAAATATCCCCGAATAGTCTTTAGAATTTAGATTATTAAGCTTTAGAATAAGTTGAGTAAATCCTCCATCACTAATTGTTAATGCTACGCCAGTAATTAAGCTGAAAGATCCGATGAAACCTAAGGACTCAAATCCTAATAATTTAATCAAGAAAATTGATGCCACGAAATTTAAGATACTTACCGAAAATTTCTCTATAAAGCTAATTATAATTTCTTTTGATATTCTTGAATCAAAAATTTGAGAAAACATAATGTTATTAATATTATTTAATTAATAAACTGAATGATAAATCTTTAATTTATTTTTTTAATGCTATCAAGATACCAATTATAAGTATTTTTAATTCCATCTTCTAAAGAAAT
>CENP01197507.1_pt1 | contig 12103 bp, 18 predicted proteins | sample 361281 | NCBI WGS metagenome assembly CENP01 (sample SAMEA2591122, study PRJEB7988) | marine metagenome | biome: marine biome (ENVO:00000447); feature: deep chlorophyll maximum layer (ENVO:xxxxxxxx); material: saline water (ENVO:00002010), including plankton (ENVO:xxxxxxxx) | depth 70 m
GCACCACCACTCAGTTTGTTTGAGGGTGAGACAAATGATCGTATTGTAATGCGTTTACAACCACATGCTCATCTTGATATTCGTATTGATGTTAAGTCTCCTGGACTTGGTGATAGTGTTGAACCAGCTACTCTGACTCATCGTTATCCCGATTGGTTGGGTGTTGATGGTTATGAGAAACTTCTTCATGATGCTATCAATGATGATCAATCACACTTTGTTCATTCTGAAGAAGTGTTGGAATCCTGGCGAATCGTTGACGATCTAATCTGTACTGGAGATAATTGTAAAGTTAGAACCGCACCTTACATCTATCATGATGGACAATGGGGTCCTACACATAAAACACAATTTATTACGGATTGGGATTATCCAGAATGATTATTGCCAAAGCATCTTTAATTTTCGGAATTATTACGTTTTTAATATATTGGGGACTTACTAATGCTTTTAATTAGATCAATAATGCAAAATTCATGGGCACTGGGATTCATGTCTTTGTGTCTCGTTTTTGTTCCCATTGTGGGAATGTCACTGGTCCATAAATATGGATGGCAATATTGGGAACCTTTTGACAAGAGGCATGAGTAGGGGTATAATAATTACAACGGGCATTAGCACAGTTTGGTAGCGCGTTCCGTTTGGGACGGAAAAGTCGAAGGTTCAAATCCTTCATGCCCGACTCTTATACATACTCTAATTATGGATTACTATTCTGTGGAACATTGGCAAGAGCACTGGGATGAATTGTTAGAGAGGGTTGAAAATGGAGAAATTGTTGGTATAATAGGTGAAGACGGGAATAAAGCAGTTATGGTTCCCGCCGATGATGAAATCTTAAAACTTTACACTGAATTGAACGACGAAGCACAATGAAAATTTTTCTTGATACCGCAGATACAGAAATCATTAGAGATCGATTTGAGACAGGATTGATTGATGGAATTACAACTAACCCTTCATTGATTCGTAAGTCTGGTAGAGACCCTGAAGAGGTTTACCAAGAGATTAAAGATATGGGTGTGCAGGACATCAGCATGGAAGTTGTTGGTGATGCACAAGTTATGTTGGATGAAGGACTTCGTCTTGTAGATAAGTTCGGTAGTGTTGCAACAATCAAATTGCCTATGACCAAGGACGGTTTGTTGGTTTGTAAGGAGTTGGTAAAAGAGAAGATTCGTACTAATGTAACATTGATCTTTTGTGCCGCACAAGCAGTTCTAGCAGCAAAAGCAGGAGCAACTTATGTTTCTCCTTTTGTAGGACGCTTAGATGATCAATCTGTTGCTGGTTTGGAAGTGGTAAGATCTATTTCGGAACTTTATCGAATACATAGAGTTCCGACTCAGGTTCTATCTGCTTCAATCAGAAATGTACAGAGAGCAATTCGTTCTTGGTATAATGGTGCAGAAATTTGCACTTTACCCCCAAAGGTTTTTGATCAAATGTATGATCATATCCTTACCGATAAAGGTTTGGAAATCTTTGATGCTGATTGGAAGGCAGTTCATGGGACTGTCGCATAACGGTCAATGCCCACTGCTTATAACGGTGTGACCTGGGTTCAACTCCCAGCAGTCCTACTTGACAGTTCGCTGTCAAACCCTTATAATATAAAGGTCAACAAACGAGACAATGACACTGACTAGTAAGTTCAAGAAAGACATTCAAACCCTTCGTGGTGCTGTAAATGGTGAGTTCTTCCTGGATGTGAAGAATCCGAAACTTCTCAAAAAGGTTCGCCGTTATTACGAAAATGAAGGTATTGTATTCTCTGGCGATCCTCTTGATGATTATGATATCCTGATGGAGCAAGTTGCCATTGATCTTGAAACTGTGGAGGTAGTGTGAACGATTTAGATCCTAAATCTGTTGCATCAACAAAGACTATTGTTGTTCATGAAAGATTTCCATATCGTTTTGTTCAAAAAGGTCATATTCAATTGAATGGAAACCCTGATTTTCGTATGCAAAAAGCACATGAATATACTAAAAAATATTCTGATGCTTATTTGTTTGATAATGGAGATCAAATGCTTCTTGCCATTGAAGACCATGAATATGCTAAGTGGTTAGATCCTGATGGTGTTCCTTGTTATGTTAAAGACTCGGTAAGTCGTTAAACTAGCCCTGGTCGGGATGGTCGTATGACCCCTGAAGTTTCCTAGTTCTTTCAAAACTAGGTGGTGGAGTCATAAAGACCCTCAAAAACTAAATACATGAAGAGTTCAAAATTCAATTATGGCTACAAGAAAGGTTGTAAAATCTGAGTCTGGCGCAACTATGTCTCAGTATGATCAAGAAGTAGAACAGAGACTGCAAGCATTAGAATCCAAAGCACATTCTAAGTGTGATGGTGGTGGTAGCGGCGACGTTGCTGCACTTGAAGCAAAGGTTAATGATTTAATTGCGAAACTGAAGACATTGAGAACACTCAGAGACATCCTTTGAATTGGTTTCTTGCTTTTCCTAAGAGCAAGTGGTGCGGATGGAGGTAACACTCCCGCCCTGTTTCTCACTTCAGGTTAAAAAGTGAGTGGCGTGCATGAAATTCCCTTAGGACAGGTTGCATAAACCTGTCTTTTTTTGTATAATATATAATAATAACGTATATTAGAACTAATGAGTGAATATAAGAAGACAGCACTAGTTCTTGGTGCTGGTGGGTTTATTGGAAGTCACATGGTCAAACGGTTACGTGAAGAAGGATATTGGGTGCGTGGTGTTGATCTAAAGCACCCTGAGTTTACTTCAACTCATGCACATGAATTTGTACAAGGAGACCTTCGTGATGTAACTTTTGTTCGTCGTTGTATTGCATTCAAGGGATATCTTGGCAACTTTTATGCCTCTGTCCCTGAACAATATTATGGATCATTTGATGAAATCTATCAGTTCGCTGCTGATATGGGTGGTGCTGGATTTGTTTTCACTGGAGAGAACGATGCAGATATCATGCACAACTCATGTAGCATTAATTTGAATGTTCTTGAGGAACAGCGTCAGTTTAATGATAGGTATGGAGTAAATAAAACCAAAATCTTCTATTCTGGATCTGCATGTATGTATCCAGAACACAACCAACTTGACCCTGATAACCCCGACTGTCGTGAAGAATCAGCATACCCAGCAGAACCAGACTCCGAATACGGATGGGAAAAACTTTTTAGCGAAAGACTTTACTTGGCTTATAACCGTAATTATGATATTCCTGTTCGTATTGCCAGGTATCATAACATCTTTGGACCGGAAGGAACCTGGGAGGGAGGAAGAGAGAAAGCACCAGCTGCAATCTGCCGCAAGGTCGCTTACCTCCCAACAGAGGGTGGTGCTATTGAGGTGTGGGGCGATGGAGAACAAACAAGATCCTTCTTGTATATCGATGAGTGTATTGAAGCAACCCGCAGATTAATGGATAGTGACTTTATTGGTCCAGTAAATATTGGATCTGAGGAGATGGTAACTATCAATCAACTTGTTGATACTGTTGCGGAAGTTTCTGATAAAATTGTGACCAAGATTCATATTGATGGGCCACTTGGAGTTCGTGGACGCAATAGTAATAATGATCTCATCCGAAAAGAACTGGGTTGGGATTATGAGCAAAGCCTTGCAGAAGGTATTCGCAAAACATATAATTGGATTTTTGGGCAGATTAATCAATGAAAATTTCAATTGCAATTCCTACTTGGGAATTTAATGGTAGGGGATCTGAGTATCTCAATGATTTGCTAAGGACAATTCAAATACAATCGTATAAAGATTACGAAGTTTGTATTTCTGATCATAGTGTAGATAATGAAGTTCTAAAAGAATTAAAACAATTTGAAGGTAAGTTTAAAATTGTTTATGATAAGAATGAAAATGATAGAGGTAATGGACCTGCTAACACAAACAAAGCAATTGAGATGTGTTCGGGAGATATTATCAAGGTCATGTTCCAGGATGATTTCTTTTATGATACCGAGTCATTAGAAAAAATTCATTCTGAGTTTGAGCAGAGTGATGGTATGTGGTTAGTTAATGGTTGTAATCACACTAAGGATGATGGATATAATTTTTATTGGGAAATGTTTCCAAAGTGGAATGATAAAATGATTGAAGGAGTAAATTCAATCAGTTCTCCTTCTGTTTTAAGTATGAGGAAGGAGTGTTTTGAAAAGGTTAGATTTGATGAGAAGTTAGTGATGATGATGGATTGTGATTATTATTATAATCTAAAAACAAATTTTGGCGATCCTATCTATTTTGAAGATGTTTTAGTTTCTAATAGAGTGCATGAAAATCAAATATCAAGCACATATGATAAGAACATTCAAGATGAAATTGACTATTGTCTTGACAAGTATGCTATTATTAAAGGGAGTTGAATTGTAAAAATGCCTAGAAGTGATTACGAAGGGAAGGATCAGATTCGTAAATGGATTTCTGATGTAACTCCAAAACATAAAAAGATTTTAGACATTGCTGTTGGCGAGGGCACATATCTAAATTTATTTAAGAACCTTGAGAACCTCCAAGGTTGTGAATGGTATGGTGTTGAAATTTGGGAACCTTGGGTTCCAAAGTATAAACTGGATGAAATCTATGATAACTTTTATCTAGAAGATGTAAGGACGTTTGATTACAGTAAAGTGGGTCAAACTGATATTACCTTTGCTGGTGATGTTATTGAGCACATGAAGAAGGAAGAAGCACTTGCTATGACTAACAAACTTCTTGATATCTCTGATAATTTGTATCTGAGTATTCCTATCATCTATATGCCTCAAGGTCCTGATGAAGGTAATCCTTATGAAGTTCATGTGAAACCTGATTGGTCTCATGAAGAAGTAATGGATTCATTCCCTCACATCAAAGGATTCTGGGGTGGACCTAAGATTGGTGTTTATCATTTGCAGAAATGAATATAGTTACATGTTCTGATAAAAATTATATTCCTGGAGTCATTGCTCTTTATAATTCACTGCAAAAGTCTAATGGTTCGAAATATAACTTCTATCTATTAGCTGATGGAAAACCAAAAGACTTTGAGGTATTTGATGGAACAGGAGTAAATATTATCTACAATCAATCTTTGGATAAGAATCCTAAGGGTGGTGAGTGGAAAGAAGAGTTGCCATGTATGTACTCTAGAGTTCTGATTCCAGAAATATTTGGTGATGTATATCAGAAAAGTTTATATTTAGATGCTGATACATTAGTTATTGATGATATTTCAGCGTTAGAAGAGATAGAAACAGAACATTCTCTTCTTGCTATGCCTAATAAAGCAAATTGTGGGGTGCAGAAAGCAAGGAATGATTATCAGTTTGAGCGATGGGATAGATCTGATGTAGAACCATTGAAGCACTGGAGTGTAAACTCTGGAGTAATTCTCTTTGACAATAAGAAGTGGATTAGTAATGGTATGACTACTAAATTTGTAGAGGCAGTTAGCGATGATAGAATCTCTGCTAAATTTGTTGTTCAAGGATATCTCTCTATAATTCTTGAGGGTAAATTTGATTATCTAACTCCGGATTGGAATACATCTCTTTCTTCCGATATTGATTTCTTGAACAGAGGTAACAAAATTGTTCACTATATTGGTGGTAGAAGGGTCATGAAACCCTGGGAACATGGGGAAACTAATCTTAGATATATAAACTATTGGAAACAAAATTATCTTGACGGTAAAATTTTATGAAAGTATTAGTTACAGGTGGCATGGGATTTATTGGTCGTTATGTTGTTGAAGAACTTCTTACAAATGGTCATACCCCAATCATCTTCGATCATCATCGGAGACTTGTTGAAGAATACCCTGAGAACGTAGAAGTGTTTCAGGGAGACATCATGGATGATGTTGCTGTTACTGAAGCAATGGCACATTGCGACTCATGGATTCACCTTGCTGCTGTCTTAGGAACACAAGAAACCATTCAAAATCCACGTCCAGCAGCAAAGTCAAACCTGATTGGTGGGTTAAATGTGTTAGAAGCAGCAGCACAATACAATCTTCCTGGTACTTACATTGCTGTAGGTAACCATTGGATGAATAATACTTATTCCATTACAAAGACAATGATCGAAAGATTTATTGACATGTATAATAGGAATAGAGGAACCAAGGTTAATATTGTACGTGTTGTGAATGCATATGGTCCACGTCAGTTGGCAGCTGCTCCATATGGTCCTGGTAAGGTAAGGAAGATCACTCCTGCATTTGTCTGTAGAGCACTTCTAAATCACCCTATTGAGGTTTATGGTGATGGCAAACAGGTCAGTGATATGGTGTATGTTGGAGATGTTGCTAAGGCACTTGTAAGGGCAACAGAGAAGGCATGTGAGGGTACTGTATTCCCTGTACCCGTAGAAGTTGGACCCTCAGAGAACAAGAGTGTTGGTGAGATTGCTGAATTGATTAGGGATCTTGCTGATAGTGATGTCGAAATTGTTAACCTTCCTATGCGACCAGGTGAAAATGCTGGTGATAGAGTTACTGCAGATAACACAACTCTCAGTCTTGTAGATATGAATCCAGAAGACTTGGTCAGTCTGGAAGATGGGATGAAGAAAACTGTTGAGTACTTTGACGAGTATTTGAAAACCACGGGACAGAAGTAACATGAATATTGAATCAAAAGATATCTACGGTGACTACCCTACAAAACCGTGTGTATTTGCTGCGTGTGATAGCAAATACTTTATAGATCATGCGGGTCCATTTATTAACTCAGCACATAAGTCTGGCAAACCCGTGCATGTTCATGTCATAAATCCAACCAAAGAAGTGTATGCTGATATAGAATTCTATAAGGAGAAGATTTCAACAACAATGACATTCACTTTCAATGATATGGATCTTCCAGAGGACCAAGATCAAAAGAAGTGTATCTATGCTTCTCTTCGATTCTTTGTTCTTCCATTCTTGTTGGAGAAGGTTCAAAAAATTATGGTTCTTGATATTGACTGTCTTGTCATGAAAGATTTCAAGTTTCCAACTAAACCTTGTGGATTATTTGTGAGACAACCAGTAACTTATTTGACCGATTGGATCAGAGAAGGAACTAAGATTGCTGCAGGTATTGTTTACTTTGATAATACTTATATTGATAAGACTAGAAAGTTGGTTGAAATCATCAATTCACTTCCTAATACTTGGTATGCAGATCAAGTTGCTTTGAATCAACTTCTTGTAGAACATATTTCTCATGAAGATGTTACTGTATTCAATGGAAACTTTATGGACTGGGAGTTTAGAGAAGGAACAGTTATCTGGACAGGAAAGGGACGGAAAAAATATGATGACCCTGTATATCTAAATGCTAAACGCATGATGGCAATCAAATGAGAAGAGGAAAATTATTTGAATTGCAGGTATTTTTATGGGGAATAGTTGCTGAATTGGAGTATAATTTATATCCTTGGAAAACATCTACCCCTCCTTCATGGGCGGTAGAAAGATATGCTTTAGATGGCAATATTAGATCTCCTGAAGATATTGATACCGAATATAAAATGTATTTTGATTGGTTAAAGTGTCAAGAACAAAAAATTCAGGAGATTGAGAAAGATATTATTAATCTTAATGATAGAGTCGGAAAATTAGAATAAGTAACTTGTACATTCTTTGTGGTATTCTTTCCATATATCCTCATAGTCGGACTTATTATAGGAACCTATTCCATCATGAAACCAAGGACCACCTAAAGTAAAGTGGACGTTAGATACGTCTTCTTTGTATTCATATTCATCTGCCAACCAATTCCAAGTTTTAGGAAGTTCTCCTACACTTGATGCCCATTTGAACTGATGTAAATCTAATCCATGGACAGTATTCACATAGTCTAATGTAAGAGATTTGCATTTGGAATTGTTGAACATCATAAGTGAAGACCAATTTTTCATTGTGTATGGTGTTTGTTTTTCTCCATCAAACTTTCTTTCAGATTTAGGAATGTATTGATGTTTGACAACCATTACATCATGTTTATCATCTTGTAGATTCCACAGTTTTGTGATATCATCTTGAAAGAGCATATCGCAATCCATAAAGATAGACCAACCTACATACTCTGATAAGTATGGGGTAAGAAATCTTGAGATTGAAAAATCTGTGGAATCTAATGGACCTCTGGGTCTGGTTAGAATTCCTTTTAACTGCTCCCTCTTTATAAGAGTTATGGATAGCGGCGATGATGAATACTTATTCAGAGAATCAATTAAAAGAGAAGTTGCTGTTCGTTCTCTCTTGTCGTATCCAATAAAAATTTTTATCATTTTAACTGCAAACCTTACACTTAATTATACCAGAAAAAATAATGACAAATCAACTAGTAGAGATCATTGAAAAGTATGATATGAATGGCTTCAATGGAAGGTACGACTCTTCTGGAAGACATATTGGCGGATGGGGAACAGATAAAAATGACTGGCATGGATTCTGTGATTATTATCAAGAAACTCTTTCTGAGTATAAAGATAAGGAAGTTTCTCTTTTAGAACTTGGCACTAACTATGGATGCTCTGCTATTATGTGGCATGATTTTCTTCCAAAATCAAAGATGCTCCTCCTTGATATTCAGGAGACTATGAATCCTAAGTGCTGGGAGATTATGGATAATGATAGATTTACTTATGCAAACTGTGATGCATATGATCCTAGCAATGTGGTAGAAGTTAAAAATGTATTTCCCGATGGTTTTGATATTATCTTTGATGATGGACCTCACACACTTGAGTCTCAAAAGAAATGTATTGAATACTATCTTCCTTTATTAAAGGGTGGTGGTACTATGTTTATTGAAGATGTTCAAAAGGTAGAAGATTTTGAAGACTTGAAAGAATGTTTTGATGAAGTAGAAGAAACTCTTGAGGGTAAGTATACTTACGATGAGGTAGATCTTAGATATGTAAAAAATAGATATGATGATTTAATCTTTGCTATTAAGAGAAACGATACATGAAAAAAGTAATATTATGCACAATGACTAGGAATCATCTCAGATTTTTGATTCCTATGATTGAATACATGTGTGATAATCAGCATGAGGTTTTACTTTACACTAACTTTGGTGAAGTAATTAATGATTCTTTATCTTATAAGATTAATCAGTTTGCTGAAAGATATAAAAATTTCTATGTGATGAATATAGATCAGGAATCTTCTTTAATTGAGTATGCTATTGATGCAAATTCAATGCTGGTTACTTCAGGAACAAGTAACATATATCATAGTATTGATTATAATCTTTGTAAAAAAGTTTCTTGTAAGACTTTTGCCATACAGCATGGTATTTCTCAAGAAGGTATTACTAGACTAGGTAAATACCATTTTAGTGCGGATCAGGTTCTTACTTGGGTGAGGAAAGAAGATATAGTTGATGATGTAACTACTCCAATGGAGAAGTTTGTAACAGTTGGTGTTCCTAATCATTACTATGATAAATCTGAGCGTGTGGAGGGGAGTAAAGTTTTCTTCTTTACTAATGGATTTGATAAACCAAACTCTGAGGATATAAAACTAGATACAAGTTCTGGAGAATGGTCTGGAATTTATACTACAGAATGGAAAGAAGATACTTGGAATAGAATAGAAGAATTATCTCAGGGAGTTTGTTACTTTATTAGGCACCCAACGGTCAGTGGAGGTAATATTCATCCAACACTAAGTAGAATTTTGAAGGGAAAAGATAAGTTTTTAGTTGATAATGCATGGTTGTCTAAAAATAATTTGAATAGATCTCAGTTATACTCTATAGGATCAAAATATTATGTAACTTATCCTTCTAGTTGTTGGATTGATTGTTTACTGAATCATGTTGACTGTGAAATATTTAAGGACTATAATTCTAAGATTGATATTCTCTTAGAAAATTCTATAGAGGGTTTTAATAAAACTGTTCAAATTTGCAATCTATTATTGTCATGACTGTAGGATTTAATGTATTGGGAAAGGTTGGGCAACTTGGAAATCAAATGTTTCAATATGCAGCAACTCTAGGTGTAGCAAGGAGACTTGGCGTGCCATTTACTATCCCAAATCACGATGAAGTTCTAGTTGATGGACTGGGAAATAAATTGCGGATTGAATTGTTTGATTGTTTTGATATTAAACCAGATAATATTGGAATTTTAGAAACCCAGTTAAATCATTCTGAGAAAGGATTTGAGTTTGATTCGTCCGTCTTTGCAACTAATAAAAAAAAGGACTTTGTTCTCTATGGATATTATCAGACAGAAAAATATTTTAAACACTGTGCTGATGAAGTAAGAAATCAGTTTACATTCAAGGAACAAATTGTAAAAGAATGTCAACCAATTGTTGATCAGGTGTTAGATAAAAACCCTATTGCACTTCATATTCGCAGAGGAGATTTTCTAATCAACTCTGGCAATCATCATAATCTTGGTCTAGATTACTATGAAGAAGCATTGAGTAAGTTTGATTCTGATAGAGAGGTTGCTGTATTCAGTGACGATCCATTCTGGGTTGCTAGTCAAGAACTATTCAAACCAGACAGATTTCTTCTGTCTGAGACAGGTAGATCACACCATGACTTGTACTTGATGACACAGTGTAGTGACTTCATTATTGCTAACTCCACGTTCTCCTGGTGGGGTGCTTGGTTAGCCAACAAAGGTAGAGTCATTGTACCATCAACTTGGTTTGGACCTAATAATGCTCACTTAAATACTAAAGATCTATATTGTGAAGGATGGGAAGTTGTATGATTGATTTTGAAACTTCAGATAAAAATAAATCTGCATTTAAGTTGAAAGGTATTGGTCCTATCTATTATATTAATATGGATGATCAACCAGAGAGGCGTCAGTATATGGAATCCCAATTTAAATATTGGGAGATTGAAAACTATGAACGTATCTCTGCATATGACGGTAGAGAGGATGACCTGAGTGGTATTCTTAAAGGAAGATATCCTGATAATATGACTAGTCGTGAGGTAGGGTGTACTACATCACACCTGAAGGCAATTAAGCATTATCTTGATACTTCTGATAGTCCTTATGCTGTCATCATGGAAGATGATTGTTCTTTAGATTTAGTTCGGTACTGGAACTTTACTTGGAATGATTTGTATGGATACTTTCCTTATGATTGGGATGTGGTTCAGATTGCAATTATTTCTACAGGAGATATTCATGTCAAACTTCACAAAAGATTTGTGAATGATTTCTCTACTGCTTGTTATGTAATCACTCGCTATCATGCTGAGAAGTTAGTAAGACTTCATTGTCGTGGAGATAAGTATAAACTGGATCAGCAAGTTAAACCACGTCCTGTTGCAGATGACCTTATCTATAATTCTGGTAATACCTTTGCTATTCCCTTACTTTTGTATCGTACAGAACTGGGATCTAGTATCCACCCAGACCATGTAGATGCTTTCCATAAGCAGAATTATCAAGCCCAGTTTGGATATTGGTCTCAGGCTGGAGCAACGATTGACATCAAGGACTTTATGAACTATGATCCATACTTGGGTCGGATTTCAGAACCATCCCAAAGGGTAGAAACCCAACCATCTTGAAGGTTTCTTACCTACTAAATAATCAAGCAACTGGCACTGTGCCAGTTGTACTAAACGAAGACACGTCGAGTCTTCTTTCATCTGCGGGTGAAATTCCGCAAGTAAATAACGAGGTATCTAAAATGATCAAATCTGTATTCGCAGCAACTGCTGCTCTCTCTATGTCTGCTGGTGCTGCTTTTGCAGGTCCCTACGTCAACGTGGAAGCAAATTCTGGTTGGACTGGTTCGGACTATTCTGGAACGGCAACAGATTTCCATATTGGCTATGAAGGTGCTGCCGGTGATGTAGGTTACTATGTCCAAGCAGGTCCTAGCTTGGTCAGTCCTGAAGGTGTTGATAGTGAAACTGTCCTCTCTGGTAAGGCAGGTGCTTCTGTTGCTGCTACAGAGCGTCTTTCGATCTATGGCGAAATGTCATTCGCAACTTCTCCTGAAGATGATGGCGATAATGGATATGGCGGCAAATTGGGTGCGACCTTCTCCTTCTGATAGTTCGTGTCGTAACACACATCTTGATATCCTAACCACCTCCCTAAGGGGAGGTTTTTTTATGGTTAAATTTAA
>CENP01119717.1_pt1 | contig 12100 bp, 9 predicted proteins | sample 361281 | NCBI WGS metagenome assembly CENP01 (sample SAMEA2591122, study PRJEB7988) | marine metagenome | biome: marine biome (ENVO:00000447); feature: deep chlorophyll maximum layer (ENVO:xxxxxxxx); material: saline water (ENVO:00002010), including plankton (ENVO:xxxxxxxx) | depth 70 m
CGCTGGGTAGCTATGTTCGGAAAGGATAAGCGCTGAAAGCATATAAGTGCGAAACCTGACCTAAGATTAGTTCTCCCTATCATTTGATAATAAGACTCGTTGTAGACTACGACGTTGATAGGCCACAAGTGTAAGTGTAGTAATATATTTAGCTGAGTGGTACTAATTAGTCGAAAGGCTTTATCAATCTTTTTTGATCACTTGAAGATCCGCATCAATTCCCTAACTTTTCTTCGGCAACTATAGCACAGGAGTTACACCCGATCCCATCTCGAACTCGGCAGTTAAGCCCTGTAGCGCCAATGGTACTACGCGGGAAACCAGCGTGGGAGAGTAGGTCGTTGCCGGGAACTTTTAAAAAACCCTCAATTATTGAGGGTTTTTTTTTAAATATACCCTTTTGTATTTAAGTGTTGAAGGGGCCTTTTCTGTTCGGTAAATTGTAATAATAAATTATAAGCCATTTAAAATAATGAAAAAAATTAAATTATTATATTATATAGCATTTACTTCAGGTTTTCTTTTATGTCAAAAAGTTACTTTGGAGGGGCAGTTTTACCCGTACTCAACGTATTACATTAGTAGTTTTAATCTTGCAACCGGTGAATCAAATGTGCCAATTTTTAGATATAAAGTTTCATCTGATTCTTATCCAATATATGTTAATGCGAGATTTCGAGCCACTTTTTTATCTCCACAATTAGGCATAAGCAATAGAACGGTATTAATAGATGTTGAATCAAATACATTTCAAATGAAAGCGGACCTTGTGCTTGACAGCAAAAATTTTTCAGAAAATACAACTAGCCTAATTGATGAAGGAAGTCCACCTAATGTGATACCTATTTTTTTTAAATCTCTTGAAACAATTGATGTTGGAAATTATGATAATGTACTTTCAAATATTATGACTACCGGTAAACTGCCAGATGGTGAATATAGGTTTGAACTAAGTCTCTCATCAGGTATTTCAGAATTTGATCTTTCCTCTTCAGATGAAAAAATAGAAACTATAATCGTTGAAAGCCCCTCAGGTGTTAATTTGGAATCACCCGGAGGTTCACTTGCTGACACAACATTTAATGTAGTCTACACAACTCTACCTTCCTTTAATTGGAATAAAGGTTTTTGTTCGAACTGTGTTACTTATATTAGAGTTTCAGAATTTAAATCAGAATTTCACTCATCTTTAGACGAAGCGCTTGAAGATGAACGCACCCTACCATTTAATCAATCATTGGAGTGGGAGCAGCTATCTGATGTAAGCACTTTCCAGTATCCTCTTAATGGAGTTAGGCCTCTTGAAAATGGTAAAATATATGTTTGGCAAATTAAAACAAGTGTCCCTACTACTGATGGAATGGAAGACGAAACATCGGAAATTTTTGCATTTAAAATATCTGACCCTTCAAAATCTTCTCAGATAGGGATAGAAAACCCGACTCTTAAGCAATTAAAAGAGTCTCTAGGAGTTGATAAGTTCAATTCTCTTTTTGGAGACAATGCACCATTACAGAAATATAGCCCTACTGGCGAATACTTGATTAATGGATCTTCTGTAGACCAATCGACAATAAATAATATTTTGATAAAAATAAAAAACAAAAAAATTAAAGTTAATTCGATTCGAGTAGAAAATGATTAGTGCAGGAATTAAAAGAAGACAAGCTCTTATAGTGCCTTTATTTTTGTGTTTTGCCTTTGCTGGAGAAAAAATAGCTATAGTTACCAAAATTGTAGGTAAAGCTGAATATGTTCGCAAAAAAGAACCACCAAAAGATCTGAAAAGAGGTTTTGTTATAGAAAGCGGTGATGAAATTTTAACAAAACGTGATGCTTTTGTAGCTTTGGTTTTTATTGATGACAGGTCAGCGCTTAAAATAAGAGAAAGATCTCAAATAGTTATAAACGGAAAAAAGAGCGCAAAAAAAATCAGCAAAAAGGTTGATCTTAATAATGGAATTATACGAGCTCAGGTTAATTCTAACAGAGATTTTCTCGTACAAACATCTGTTTCAGTCGCTTCAGTAAAAGGAACTGACTTTTGGGTTATATCTGATGAAAAGACAGGAGATTCAATAATTGGCCTAGAGGGTTTAGTGACTTTATTAAATAGAGTTTCTGGTGAAAAAATAGATATAAAACCCGGTATAACTGGTTTGTCTTCAAAGGATGGTTCCCTGCAATCAATAAAATCCGACCCCAAGAACACTCCAATTGACCTAGTCCAAAGTGCAGATCAAGAAAAAAAACTAGAAATTATATTTAACAACTCTTTGGGCAAGCAGAAAAAACTAATTATCGATTATAAATAATTGTAATTTTTTGAATTATTTTAGAACAATCAATTCTTTATTGTCATTTGTTGCCTTTTCGTTCTTTTTTCAGTTAGCGTTAAGTCAGCAGAAAAACCTATATCACGCTCCTCCATCAAATGCCATAAAAGGAAGAGATTTAACTATTTCAGCTTCATTAATTGATATATCAAATCCAGTTGAGGCCGTTCTTTATTATAAGACACCACTAAGCGACTCTTATCTTGAAACATCTTTTTTAAATAATGGTTTTAATTGGGAAGCGATCATTCCAAAGTTTGCAATTACAAATAATGGAATAGAATATGTAATTGTATTTCGATTTTCTCAAAATCGTATTCTTTCCTATCCTAGAATAGATCCTTTTAATAACCCTTATTCACTTCAAGTTATTGAAAATCCACTACATCAAAAAAATAATATATCAAATGAACTTCCTGAAATACTAATTCTCTCACCAGATATAGGTGAAGTAGTAAAATCTGACGACGTGTTTGTTGCGGCATCATTTTTCCTAATAAATAATATTGATACGACATCAATTAGGCTACTATTAAATGAACAGGAAAAAACTTCAGAAATTATTTTTGAAGATGATATTCTAAGCTACAGCCCTGATCAGCTAGTTGCTGGAGATTATGATATAAAAATTATGATGAAAAACAAAGATGGTGATGCTCTTCAGCCATTTTTCTGGAGTTTTACGGTTGGTCGTAAATCACAAGAGTCCAAGGGATTTGCAAGTTACAAAGGTCAAGTTGTAAATAGATTGTCCTCTGAAAGGATATCTGGATTGGTATTGAACGTTGCAGAGGTTCAAGGAAAATTTGATATGGATTTCAATTGGGCGCAGATGAATATTGCAAGCAGAATTACTTCGAGAGAAACACCTTATTTACAGCCACAAAATCGCTTTGGCGGCAAATTCTCATTTGGAAACTTTTTAAAGATTAGTTTTGGTGACTTTTATCCTAGAATGAATGAATTTATGATCAATGGAAAAAGGGTAAGAGGGTTAGAGCTAAACACAGACTTTAAATGGGTAAAGTTCGATTTTATACAAGGTGAATTAAATAGAGCGGTGCAAGAACAAAGATTTATTAATGGGGGGTTTCGTTTGAATAGCAATCTATTTACTAGAAACAATGACGGATCATTTACATATTTTTTAGATAGGTCAGGATATACTTTTAAGAGAAATATTGTTGCAGCAAAAATATCAACCAACCTTTTTGAGAGGTTTAAATTTGGAGCGCATGCATTAAGCGTCAGAGATGACACAAGTTCTATTAGCATAAGCCTTCCAGATGCTACATTTTCATCTGATTCTTTGGTTTCAGGAGTTGCGCCAGGGCAATATAACTTTGAAACATTTAATAATGCTGTAATTGAAGCTGGAAATCAATTAAAAATTATTTCAAATGAATGGTCAGGAAAGAAGCCAAATGATAATCTTTTGCTTGGATTTAATTTTGGAACAAGCTTTGATGATAAAAAACTTAATCTTGATTTTGATTGGAATCTAAGTCTTTACAATCGAAATACGTGGGGAGGTGCAATATCTAAAACAAATCTGGATACCGCTCTTGACGATTCTCTCGATGGCTTTATTGGACAACAATACGATGAATCTGGGAGCAAGATCGATGGGGGAGACGCTATTAATATAAGCCAAATACCCTTTGATCCTGTGGCTCTTGAAGACATATTCATTTTGAATACTAATATGACTCCACTTGTACCTTATGATATGAACTCAGGTCTAATTAGCGGATTGATAAATATGCCATCCTCCGCTTTTAGGTTTTCCCTTAAAGGAAATTATACAAATAGTAAAATTTTGATAGAATATCGTCAAATTGGACCAGAATATGTCACGCTAGGCAATCCATTTCTTAGAAATAATACGCGTCAATTCACAATTTCAGACCGCGCTAGTTTTTTAAATAATAAACTATTTATTAATTTTGGCTTTAAGCACTTAGATAATAAAATTTTAAGGACAACCGTTAACCCGTTAAACACAAATACTTTTTTTGTTAATTTTAATTTTTTACCTGGACCTGGCTTACCAACCTATGCTGTTAGTTTGCAATCTATAGGAAAAAATAATGAAAAGACTAAGCTTGATTCCATAGGAGGATCAATTATTGACTTAAGAGAAGATTCAAATATTTCAAATAATATGCTTGCAGTCACTGTGCCCTTAAAAAGCAATGGTGTAATGCATAATATCACCTTAAATATCGGGAACGTTGTCAACCTCGACAACTTAGCTAGCAAAAGAAATGTTGGTTATTTGTTTCCAAAAACCGATACGCGAACAATTTCACTTAATATTGCTTCAAATATTTCTAATTACTTAAATACTATTTCTCAGGTAAGTCAAACAAGGCTTGATATTCCTGTAATATCAAATAATGCTTTACAAAAAACATCTTACGTATGGACAAATTTATCATCTTCAGCAAACTATAAATTAGTGGATGATAGAATTTTGTTGAAGGGTACGCTCACATTAATTGATAGCAATAGCCAGATTAGGTCTCAGCTCATTGGGTTTAGAGGTGGTGTAGATTATAATTACAGAAATAATTTAACAGCTTCATTGACTAGTTTTGTTCGAATAAATTATATAGGAGATAATAGAGGGCGGCCATATGAAGAGGGTTTTGATATAAACTCCTCTGGAATAATATTCAATATTAATTATAATTTTAAAAATGAAACTGACTTTAACTAGATTAAAAAAACTTTTTCAAGGAAACTGGGTTGCTTGGATTATTTGCTTCGGCGCAATCTTTTTAACATCTATTTCTCAGTGGGTGGGAGTTTTTGATACATTGGAGCTCAAGATCTATGATTATCGCTTTAATTCTGTTCGCGGACCATTAACAGGCTGGACGGCAATTGACTCATCTTATATTGATAAGGGAACAGATGTTGTACTTGTTGAGGTTGACGATGAGGCCTGGAGGCTGGTTCCAGAAGAATGGCCCTACCCTAGAGGAAGTATTTGGGCCCGTGTAATTAGAAATTTGTATAAAGCTGGTGCTAAGGTAATTGTATTTGATATTCAGTTCGATTCGCCAGAGAGCAGGTCTGAGATATATAAAGATTTGATTGAATCAACAACAGCTGACTACATTTTTAATCAAGTTCCCTCACTAAGAGATACCGTTGAGGCGGAAAATATCTTAAAGTCTTTGCCGATGCTTATACCTAGGCATGGAGATGATATGTTAGGTGAGGCAGTTGCTGAAGCTCAAATGTTTGGAACAACTGTTATTATGCCAGCTAAGATGGTAACCGAACCCACTTCTGTACCACCACAATATATTGCGTATCCAGTAAAGCAGATTATGGATGCAAAACCAGAACTGGGACTAATTAACGATCAAATGGACCTTGATGGTTTTTCAAGAAGATATTCACTATTTGATATTATGTCACACGAGCCGAATAAATATTATCTCACTCTTGGAGTAAAGGCTTTTAAAGCATTCTATGGCATTTCAGATACTTCTAAACCATATTTTGACAGCGAAAATTTAATTTGGGAGTATGGGGGCTATAATATAAAGGCGTATGGCCAAGGTAATTCTTTCTTAGTTAATTATTATGGTCCACCATCAGGATATAAAATAAGAGATGAAAGGAATCTTCCTCCTTGGGCAACATTTCCAAAATATTCTCTGGCATATATTATTGATACTGATGAGGTAACTCTCAGAGACCCAATGGAAGATTTAGATTGGATGAGTCAATTTCTTCCAGGTGAGATTCCAGACTGGATTAAAGCCATTGATGATGAACAAGAACGCCAAGAAATGATGGATGTTATGGGCGTTACCTCAAATAACGATTTATCAAATTCACCTTTTTTTAATAAAATAGTAGTCATTGGTACCTCTGTTGAGGTTCACCATGATTACAAGCAAACCCCTTTTTATAATTATACTGGTATACAGCAATTAACACCTGGAATGGAAACTCATGCTAATGCTATTCAAACAATGATAGATAATAACTATATCAACGTATTAGGAGGTGGATTAACAGAATTTTTTAATGAATACAATAAGTATCCTTTAAGTCATTTTATTTTAATTACACTATTGAGCTTGATAGCATTCTTTATTCTGTCATTTGCAAATCCAATTATTGCAGGATTTTTAATTGTTTTTGAATGTCTTTTATACTTTGCTGTTGCTTGTGGTCTATTTATTGATGATTTATTTTGGGGCATCAAGGCAATATCTCCAAAACTTTTAGGCAACTTCCAGTTCTTTCAATTGCAGTTACCTCAAGTTGGGGAATCCATGATTGTACCTGTAGTTGCACCTCTGGCATCGGTAATTTTCACATATTTCGGCATAGTTCTTTATGACTTTATTAAAGAACAACAAGATAAAAAGTATTTAAAAAGCACTTTTGGTGCTTACATATCTCCTGACTTAATTGATCAAATGTATGAGGATAAAAGAGAGCCACAGCTGGGTGGACAAGCTGGGTATCATACCGCTTTTTTCTCTGATATTCAAAGCTTCTCATCTTTTTCCGAGATATTAGAGCCCGAAAAAATGGTTAGTTTGATGAATGAATATTTAACCGAAATGACAACAATACTTTTGGAGCATAAAGGCACTCTTGATAAATATATTGGCGATGCAATTGTAGCTTTTTACGGTGCTCCAGTTCCGCTTGAGGGGCATGAATATCATGCTTGCATGACAGCATTAGAAATGGATAAAAAATTAAAATATATGCGAGAAAAGTGGACAAATGAAGGCGATTGGCCTGAACTTGTACATAATATAAGGCACCGAGTAGGTCTTAACTCGGGAAATATGGTTACTGGTAACATGGGTTCTTCAATGAGAATGAATTATACGATGATGGGCGATACAGTTAATCTTGCGGCAAGACTTGAGCCAGCAGCCAAACAATATGGAGTATATAATTTTGTTGCCCAGAATACGTATAAAGCAGTTTCGGATCAGTTTGAATGGAGACTGCTTGATTATTTAGTTGTAAAAGGCAAAAAGGAGCCTGTCAGAGCTTACGAATTAATTTCAATGAAAGATGAAATGAACAACGAACAGTCAGATTTAGTTGAATCATTCAATGAAGGTTTAGAGCTATATTTTAAACAAGAATGGAATAAAGCTTTAAAAAAATTCAAGGAGTCATCTGAACTTGAAGAGGATTTCCTTTATAGGCCAACTACTCCTTCAAATATATACATAGAGAGATGTGAGGCATTTATTAAAAAACCTCCCCCAAAAGATTGGAATGGAGTTTGGGCTATGAATACAAAATAATTATTTTGATAAAATGAATAACTCTTTACCTAAAATACTATGGATTGATGATGAAATTGATCTATTAAGACCCCATATACTTTTGCTTGAGGAAAAGGGTTATGATGTAGCTATAGCAACAACAGGCAAAGAAGGTCTCGGATTGATTAAAGATCAAAACTTTGACCTAGTCCTCATTGACCAATTTATGCCAGGAGATGATGGCATAGAAACATCCGTTAATATAAAATCAGTTAATCCTTCAGTTCCAATAATTATGATTACAAAAAGTGAGGAAGAGTGGCTAATCGATGAAGCAATATATAAAAAAATTGATCGTTTGTTAATTAAGCCAGTAAACCCAAATCAGATTTATGCAGCATGCAAACAGGTATTAGAAAGTGCTAATATTTTCTCGGAAAAATCAAAAAATGAATACCTTAGCCAATTCAAAGATACTGAAGACTTAGCTATTCAAGCATCAACAGTTGAAGAATGGTGGAAAATCTATTCTAAACTTGTTAAATGGCAGATAGATTTTGATGTTCAGAGAGAAGAAAGCCTTGTTCAAATACTGAAGGATCAATTTAATTCTGTAAATAAAATTTTTTCCCAATTTATAATTAACAACTATCCAAATTGGTTAAACGATAATGATAGACCAACATTGTCATGTGATATTTTTATAAGAAATATAAAACCATTATTAGTTGAAAATAAAAAAACCTGCTTACTAGTTATGGATGCAATGCGACTAGATCAGTTTGTAGAGCTAAATAAAATGCTTTCAGAGGATTTTTCTGTTGAAATGGAGCCCAGTTTATCGCTGATACCTTCAGCGACTCCTTTTTCTAGAAATGCTATTTTTTCAGGTCTTTTTGCAGATGAGATGTGCGAGCTATATCCAAAACAAAGAAATGAAATGATCGAAGACAAGGGAAGCCTTAATAATTTTGAAAAAGAATTTTTGAATGATCAGATGAAGAAAAATGGGCTATCTGATAAAAAAATGCACTACCATAAGATTTGGATTGCTGATGAAGGAAAAAGGTTTTTGACAAAGATTAATAATTTCACAAATAATGATCTTTTAGCTATTGTAGTTAACTTTGTCGATCAATTGGCCCATCGCAGATCAGAATCTGATGTGCTTAAAGAGATGGTTCCAGATGAGGGTGGTTACAGAAAAGCAGTTGGGAATTGGTATGCTAAATCATGGATTAAGGATGTTCTGCATGAATTAAGTTTAGCGGGATATAGCGTGATTATGACTAGCGATCATGGAAGTGTTATGGTTGCTGAGAGCGCAAGTGTTGCAGCTGACAAAAGTTCATCAGATGGAATAAGATATAAGCATGGAACAAATATTAATACATCAGACAGGAAAGCCCTAGATATTAGGGATCTTGACAAATATCGACTCCCTGAGCTCGGTGTCCGAACCAATTATTTGATTGCGAAAGAAAATTATTATTTTATTTATCCTAATCAAGAGAGAAAATATCGAAAAATCCTTGAGAATAGTTTTCAGCATGGCGGAATTTCCATTGAAGAAATGCTGGTTCCTATTTTAACAATGAAACCAAAATGAAAAAATTAACATTTAAATCACCAGACGAAACAAAATCATTCGCGAAGGACTATGCAAGTCAAATTCCAAATGGTAAAGTTTTAGCGCTAATAGGAAACTTGGGCGCTGGTAAGACTACTTTTAGTCAAGGCTTTGCACTGGGTCTTGGGCTTGATGACTCTATTATCTCTCCAACTTTTAAGCTCGTAAGTGAATATCATGGCGAAAGAATGCTAAATCATATTGATTGCTATCGCTTAGATTCATCAAGAGATTTTCTAAATATAGGTGGAGAGAATTTTCTAAACTGTCAAGATGGGGTTACTATTATAGAGTGGGCTGATATAATAAAAGATATATGGCTTGATGATTGGATAATTATTTATTTAGATCGCGATGAGAGCGACGAGCATACAAGACACATAACAATCACACAAAATGCATGAATATAGTAGCTATTGATACGTCAACAGATTGGTGCGGAGCCTCTCTTTTCATTGATGGTAAATGCAAAGAACTAATTGAAGAGCATATTCCCAAAAAGCACTCTGAAAACCTTCCTTTATTTTTTGAATCACTAATTAAAAAATCAGATTTTAAAAAAAATAGATTAGATGCAATTGCTGTTTCAATAGGACCTGGATCGTTTACAGGTTTAAGAATCGGACTAGGATTTTCAAAAGGCTTAGCTTATGCATTAAATAAGCCAATAGTTCCTGTTCCAACTCTTGAGGTTATTGGTAATCATCCTGAAGTTTTATTTAATAATTTTTTAGTATTGTTATATTCACATAGAAATATTGTCTTTTCTCAAAAATTCTTAAATAAAAAATCTCAAGGCAACCCAGAGGCTTGTAAATTTGATGAAGTTGACCTCAATAATAAGATTGTTCAATATGGCTGCAATAATCTTTTGGGCTCTAGTTTGTATAGTGAGATACATCCCTCAGCTGAGGTTGTTGGGAAATTAGCGTTGCGCAATTTTAATCTATGGAAAATTGATAAGCCCTATACTCTTGCCTCGAATTATATTTCCCCTTTTGAAATTGGTTAAAAATGAAGATAAGAAATGCAACTATTGATGATGCTATTGAAATTTTTAAAATTGAAAAAAGAGTTTTTAAAAACTACTGGTCATTTAAATCAATAAGGCTAGAATTCACTGAATCTAAATTCTCTCAAATATCTTTACTTGAAGTTGACAGTAAAATTATAGGATATATATTTCAAAGAGTTATGCCTGGCCAGAGTCACATTATTAATATGGCCATTGATTTACCTTACCAACACAAAGGTTATGGAAAATTTTTACTCAAAAACACCCTAGAAAAAGATAGTGAGGATACTAATGTTTTTTTAGAGGTAAAAGAGGCTAATTTCCCAGCAATTAAACTTTATACTGATTTAGGGTTTGAGGAGATTCATAAAAAAGACAGATATTACTCTGATGGTTCAAATGCTATTTTTATGCTAAAGAATAATAAAAAACATGGCTTGGTTTAGTAGAAAAGATAAAAATATTTCTCCGGATGTTGTAAAAAAAGATATTCCCGGAGGATTGTGGATAAAATGTCCATCCTGTTCTGAGATTCAATATAAACCTGAACTAGAAAAAAGTTTTAACGTCTGTCGACATTGCAAGTATCACTTTAGGATGGCTCCAGAAATCTATTTTGAACTTCTGATTGATCCTAAATCAACAAAAGATTTATTTACTGAAGTTGGTTCCATCGATAGTCTTAATTTTGTTGCTGAAAAAAAATATTCAGATCAGCTTAAAATTGCTAAAGAGAAAACTGGCAAGAGCGATGCGATAAGCTGCGCTGAAGGAAAAATTGATGGTAAGAAAATTATTTTAGGTGTTATGAATTTTTCTTTCATAGGTGGAAGTATGGGCTCAGCAGTTGGCGAAGTAATATCAAGATGTATTGATAGAGCTGGTAATAAAAAAATACCATTTATTTTAATATGCTCTTCTGGAGGTGCGCGCATGCAAGAGTCAGCATTATCCTTAATGCAGCTAGCTAAGACTAGTTCTAAATTAGCAAAGTTTCATAATGATGGAGGTCTATATATTCCCATATTGACTGACCCTACAACTGGGGGAGTTACGGCCAGCTTTGGTATGCTTGGTGATGTCATCCTAGCCGAACCTGGTGCTCTTATAGGATTTGCTGGCCCTAGAGTTATAAAACAAACTATTGGCGAAGATTTACCAGAAGGATTTCAAACTTCAGAATTTTTACTTGAAAAAGGCTTTGTAGATCATATTGTTTCTCGAGATAAAATGAAATTCAAGATTTCAAGTTTAATTGATTTTTTATCATAATGCTTACACCTTCAATTCTAATAGTCAATGACGATAGTATTTTTTCAAGTGGGATTAAAGCCCTATGGGAAGCTATGTCTGAAATAGGTAAAACAACTATTGTTGCTCCTAAGTCTGAGCATAGTGGCGCAGGTCATGCAATTACAATCTCACGACCATTGCACGCTGAAAAAATCAATTTAAAATGTGGCTTATCGGGTTATGCGGTTAATGGAACACCTGCTGACTCTGTAAAATTTGCTGTTAATCTTTTAATGGATAAAAACCCAGATATTTTAGTTTCAGGAATAAACCCTGGCTCTAATGTTGGACAAAGCATACTTTATTCAGGCACCGTTTCAGCTGCAAGAGAAGGAACTTTCAAAGGGATTAGCTCTGTCGCAATTAGTCTTGATGGAGATAGCGATAATGATTACTCTCCGTCGAAAATTATATCACAACATATTGTTAAATCTGTACTTAAATATGGACTGCCAAATGACACTCTGCTTAATATAACTATTCCCAATCTACCAAAGAATGAAATCAGGGGATTTAAAATAACAAAACAAGGCTCAATGTATTTTTCAGATAGCTTTAAGAA
>CENP01029841.1_pt1 | contig 12086 bp, 24 predicted proteins | sample 361281 | NCBI WGS metagenome assembly CENP01 (sample SAMEA2591122, study PRJEB7988) | marine metagenome | biome: marine biome (ENVO:00000447); feature: deep chlorophyll maximum layer (ENVO:xxxxxxxx); material: saline water (ENVO:00002010), including plankton (ENVO:xxxxxxxx) | depth 70 m
ATTGTTTGATCTGGATTTAATATTTCAATTTCTGGCGATAGAGTGATGTCTTTAGCTTTTACTTCTTTAGGCCCGTCGACATCAAGTATAATTTTTTTTGCTCCAGAGCTGGATGATTTGATTGCCAAATTCTTTACGTTTAAAACTATATCAGTAACATCTTCTCTTACACCTTTTATTGAAGAAAACTCGTGTAAAACTCCATCGATTTGTATAGCTGTAACTGCTGCGCCTTGAATAGAGGATAAAAGTATTCTTCTTAGTGAATTTCCAATTGTTTGGCCAAAACCTTTTTCTAAAGGTTCAGCTACAACTTGAGCAGTTGATCTATCTTTATTGCTTGAAATTTGTAATTTGTCTGGTTTTATCAAACCTTTCCAATTTTTATCAATAACATTATTTTGTGTTGGCATAAATTATACTCTCCTTTTTTTTGGTGGTCTTGCTCCGTTGTGAGGCATTGGAGTTGTGTCTATTATAGAAGTAATTTTAAATCCTTTGGATTGGAATGCTCTTAAAGCAGTCTCTCTTCCTGAACCTGGACCTTTCACTTCTACTGATAAAACTCTTAAGCCTTGTTCGTAAGCTTTACCTCCAGCATCATCAGCTGCAACTTGAGCAGCATATGGTGTTGATTTTCTTGATCCCTTAAAACCTTTAGCTCCGGCAGATGACCAGGCAATTACGTTACCTCCTTGGTCCGCAATAGTTATAATTGTGTTATTAAAAGTGGAGTAAACATAAGCGATACCTGAAGTTATATTTTTCTTAACTTTTTTTTTCTTTTTAAATTTACTTTCTTTAATATTAGCTTCACTTTTTGCTAAGTTGGTTTTTTTTTTATTTTCTTCAGTTTTTTTCTTTTCCATTAATTTTACTTTTTTTTAATTATTATTTTTTAAGTGGTGTTAATTTTTTACCAGCAATTGCAATTGCTTTTCCTTTTCTCGTCCTTGCATTACAGTGTGTTCTTTGACCTCTAACAGGCAATTTTTTTTTATGTCTGCTTCCTCTATAAGAAGCTAAATCTACTAGTCTTTTGATATTTACTGAAATTTGTCTTCTTAAATCTCCTTCAACTTTATGATTTTGATCGATAAACTCTCTAATTTTTAAAACTTGATCTTCGGTTAATTGATTTACTCTAGTATTGTTAGGAATGTTTAATTTTTTACATATTATTTTTGAAGAATATAATCCAATTCCATGAATATACGTAAGTGCAATACTGACAATTTTATTTTGTGGAATATTGATTCCTGCTATACGAGCCATATTTAAATGAGTTAAAGTTCCAAAGCCGTATTTATATTGCCTAATTACTTAAAGTCAACTCTATATAAGGGTAATAATATCGCTAATTTCTTTATTTATTTGATCTATTGACCTCTCTCCATCAACCACTTTTAATAAATTCAATTTTTTATAATATTCAATCACTGGTTCAGTGGTTTCTTCATAAGTTTTATATCTTTTGATTGCTATTTCTTCGCTGTCATCAGCTCTATTTTCTATAGTTTGTCTTTCTAAAATTCTTTTTGTAATTGTTTCTAATGACACAGATAATTTCAGAACTAAGTCGATTTTTTGCCCATGTTTTATAAGCAGTTCTTGTAAAGTTTTGGCTTGAATTAGATTTCTTGGATATCCATCAAAAATCAATCTACCTTTATATTTTTTATCAGAAATAAAAATTTCAACTAATTTTTTTACTATACTATCTGAAACTAGAGACCCTGAGTTTATGATAGATGAAATTTCACTTCCTAATTCAGTCTTATTTTTAATTTCTTTTCTAAGAACTTCGCCTGTAGATAATTTATACAGATCATACTTATTTACAATAAAATCAGCTTGTGTACCTTTGCCTGCACCTGGTGGGCCAAATATAATTAGGTTCATAAAACTAATTATTTTCCAAATTTAGTCTTTCTAATTAATGATTCATATTGAGAGCTCATTAATCTCGTTTGGACTTGTGTAACTGTATCCATAGCAACTACGACTACAATTAAAATTGACGTTCCTCCTAAGTAAAAAGGAATAGGGTATTTTGAAATTAAAAACTCTGGCATCAAACATACAAATGTTAAATACATTGAGCCAATAGTGGTTAGTCTAATTAAAATATTTTCAATATATTCTGCTGTTCTTTCACCTGGTCTAATACCAGGAATATACCCGCCATATTTTCTTAAATTTTCAGCCGTTTCCTTTGGATTAAAGACAATCGATGTATAGAAGAAAGAAAAAAATATTATACCTGAAGCATATAGCAACATGTATAAAGGTTGTCCTTGTGTAAACATAGACGATACGCTTAAAAATAATTCTGACTCAGAAAATCCAAAGTTAGACAGAGTTATAGGTAAAAGTAATAATGCTGATGCGAATATTGCAGGAATTACTCCAGCGGTATTGATTTTAAGTGGCAAATGCGATGATTCACCTCCGTAAATTTTATTTCCCATTTGTTTTTTAGGATAGTTAATTAATATTTTTCTCATTGCCCTTTCAACGAAAACAATAAAAAGAACTGTTAAAATAACTAAAACAAATATTCCAACAATCATTACAGCAGATAAAGCACCTGTTCTACCAAGTTCAAAAGTTGAGGCTAATGCTCTAGGAATTTCTGCTACAATTCCAGAAAAAATTATTAAAGAAATACCATTTCCCACACCTCTTAATGTAATTTGCTCACCGAGCCACATTAAAAATGTTGTCCCGGCCACTAATGAAATAGTTGTCATAATTCTAAAATATAATCCAGGATCAACAACAATAGAGCCTGCATTTTCCAAGCCTACAGAAACACCATATCCTTGTAAGCCTGCAATAAGAACTGTCCCGTACCTTGTTATTTGTGTAATTTTTTTTCTTCCAATCTCACCTTGGTCCTTTAGACTTTTAAAATAATCTGAAACTCCTGTGAGCAATTGAACAATAATTGAAGAGGATATATACGGCATAATTCCTAATGCAAAAATTGCCATTCGAGAAACTGCTCCACCTGAAAACATATTAAACATTCCAAGGAGTCCTTTTTGACTTGAAGACATTATCTCTTTTAACGAATCTGGATCTATTCCTGCTAATGGAACATAAGTACCAAGCCTATAAACAATCAGTAAAAGAATAGAAAAAATTATTCTTTTTTTAAGATCATCTGCTTGACTAAAAGCTCCTGTGGCTAAACTTTCTTTTGACATACGTTTTATTTCTTAAGAATATTTAAAGTTCCACCATTTTTTTCAATTTTTAATTTAGCTCCTTTTGAGGTGAAATTTGCAGCAATATTTATTTTATCTTTTATTTCTCCAGAACCTAAAATTTTAAGCTTTTCAAACTTTTTATTAACAATTTTTTTCTCTTTTAAAATTTTCAAGTCAATTAATTCTTTAAAATTAATTTTTTTATCATCATGGAACTTTTGTAAAGAAGATAAATTAATGACTGCTATATTTTTTTTATTTATAGATTTAAATCCTCTTTTAGGTAGTCTTCGGTATAAAGGCATTTGACCTCCTTCAAAGCTTTTTATAGCAACTCCAGATCTAGACTTTTGCCCTTTATGACCTCTGCCTCCGGTCTTTCCTTTACCAGATCCAATTCCTCTACCAGGTCTAATTTTTTTCAAGTTTGTTTTTTTTAAATTATTAAGAGTCATTTAGTGCTCTCTCTTTTCTGAACTATTTCAGAAATTTTTTTTCCTCTTAAAGCAGATATAGATTTTGGAGAAGATTGAGAAACTAATCCTTTTATACAGGCTTTTAAAACATTATGTGGATTTGCTGAACCTAATGACTTAGCTACAATATCTTGAATCCCTAAAACTTCACATGCTGATCTAACTGGACCGCCTGCAATTATTCCTGTTCCTGCAGGAGCCGCTCTCATAAAAACTTTACCAGAACCATTCTTGCCTTTAACATCATGATGTAAAGTCCTTCCTTCTTTTAGTGGTATTTTAATTTGGTTTCTTTTTGCAACTTCAGTGGCTTTTTTAATAGCGTCAGGTACTTGTTTAGATTTACCTTGGCCTATTCCAATAGATCCCTTTTGATTTCCTACAACAACTAGTGCAGCAAAACCAAACCTTCTACCGCCTTTAACAACTTTAGTAATTCTATTAATGGCTACTAGTTTTTCTTTGTATTCACTTTTTTCTTTAATTTCTACTTCTTTCATATTAAAACTCTAATCCATTTTTTCTTAGTGCATCAGCAAAAACTTTTATTCTTCCGTGATATTTGTTGTTACCACGATCAAAATAAACTTTATTAATTTTCTTATCTAACGCTCTTTTTGCTAAAATTTCACCTAATAAATTTGATTTATCTTTCTTTTTACTTTTATTTTTTTTCATTTCTTTTTCTATTGATGTTGCTGACACTAAAGTTTTGTGAATTTTGTCATCAATTATTTGTGCAGATATGTTATTTAAAGTTTTATAAACAGATATTCTATATCTTCCTGTGTTAACATCTTTCAGTTTTTTTCTATTTCTCAATTTTCTTTTTTTATCTTTATCTATTTTTTTCATTATTTTTTCTTACCTTCTTTTCTTATAAAGAATTGATTTCGTTCTTTTATTCCTTTGCCTTTATATGGCTCAACAGGCTTTAAAGATTTAATGTCTGAACTTACTTTTGCAACTAATTCTTTATCTACGCCTGTAATTTTAATGACCGTTTGTTTTTCTACTGCCATTTTAATGTTTTTAGGAATTTTAAAATTTATATCGTGGGAAAAACCTAGTTGTAAATTTAACATTTCACCTTTCAAGTTTGCTCTAAAACCTACGCCAGTAATCTCTAAAATTTTTTCATGACCTTCTGAGACTCCTTTCACGGCATTATCTACTAAACTTCGATATGTTCCCCACATAACACTATCTTTTTTACTTATCTTTTTATCCTTAGGTAGAATTTGAAATTCATTTTTTTCATTGATAGAAGATGAAAAAATTTTTTCATTTATACTTAGTTCTTTAGATCCCTTGGGGCCTGAAATAGTAAGTTTATTGCCATCAATTTTAATTGATGACTCTTTAGGTAAATTAATTATTTTTTTTCCTAATTTTGACATTAAAACACCTTACAGATTATTTCTCCACCTAAGTTATTTTTTCTTGCTTCGATATCCGACATAACACCTTTAGGAGTTGATAAAATCGCTAAACCTAAACCATTTTGAATTTTTGGAATACTATCAGCTTTTGAATATACCCTTCTGCCAGGTTTAGATACTCTCTTAATTTCTTTTATAACTGGATGACCCTCATAATATTTTAAATCAACTTTTAAATTCTTTTTATTTTTTTCATTTTTTTCAAGGACATAGTTAGTTATATAACCCTCTTGTTTTAAGACTTCTAAAATTTTTAATCTAAAATTTGACGCAGGTAAATCTATCGTATTCAAAAATCTCATTTGTCCATTTCTTATTCTTGTAAACATATCCCCTATTGGGTCCATTAAAGTCATTTTTTCCTCCTTACCAACTTGATTTTACGAGACCAGGAATTTTGCCTGAAGATGCCATCTCTCTTAAGGCTATTCTTGATATTCTTAATTTTCTGTAGACACCATGAGGCCTACCTGTTATCTCACATCTGTTTCTAATTCTAATTTTTGCTGAATTTTTTGGTAATTTATTTAATTTTAGTTGAGCAGCAAATCTTTCTGAAAGCTCAAGTTTTTTATTTTTTATAATTTTCTTAAGCTCAATTCTTTTTTTGTTATATTTCTTACTTAGTTTAATTCTTTTTAAATTTCTTTGTATCGCACTAGTTTTTGCCATTTATCCTCAATTTGTTTTCTTTGTTTTAATTGGAAAATTAAACTCTTTTAAGAGTTCAAAAGTTGCATTCTTAGTCTTGCTGGTAGTCACGATAGTAATATCCAGCCCTCTTATCTTATCTACTTTATCAAAATTAACTTCAGGGAATACAATATGTTCTTTAATTCCAAAACTATAGTTCGCTGAACTATCTATTCCTTTGTCACTTAAACCTTTAAAGTCTTTAATTCTTGGCAGGGCTATGTTTACTAACCTATCTATAAATTCATACATCCTATTAGATCTCAAGGTAACTTTAACTCCTGCATCAGCACCTTTTCTCGTTTTAAAATTTGAAATTGATTTCTTAAATTTAGTAGGAACAGCTTTTTGACCTGCAATCAAACTCATATCATCAATACAGGTCTTTATCTTTTTATTATCCGAAGCATCAAGTCCCAGACCCATATTTAAAATTATTTTTATAATTTTTGGTACCTGGTGTTTATTTTTATACTTTAGTTTGCTCATCAGTCTATCTGAAATCTCTTTATCAAAGTTGCTTTTTAATCTCGGTATCATTTTTTATCTTCTTTCTTTTTATTTTTCTTCAGTAAATCAATATTTCTAACATTTGATATATGTAAAAAAGCTTCTTTAGAAATAATTCCACCTTTGTTTTCCTTGGTAGGTTTTTGATGTTTTTTAACCATGTTAATAGACTTTACTTTTATAGAATTTTTTTTCTTACTAATTTCAAGAACTTCGCCAGTTTTACCTCTGTCTTTACCAGTCGTGATTTTAACTTGTGTACCCTTTTTCAATAACATTTTATATTACCTCCGGAGCTAGTGAAATTATCTTAGTATGGCCCTTAAAACGTAATTCTCTTGTTACAGGACCGAAAATTCTTGTTCCAATAGGCTCGCCTTTTTCGTCAGTAAGAACAACTGCATTTGTATCAAATTGCACTTTAGAACCATCATCTCTAAAAATTTCTTTTTTGGTTCTGACAACAACTGCTTTATGAACAGCTCCTTTTTTAACTTTTCCCTTAGGAATAGCGTCTTTTACACTAATAACTATTAAGTCTCCAACACCTGCATACCTTCTTTTGGATCCACCTAAAACCTTTATACACTCCACCCTTTTAGCTCCTGTGTTATCTGCTACCATAAGTTCTGTTTGTATTTGAATCATCTGTCAACTACCTGCCAAGTTTTCTTTTTTGAAATAGGTTTGCATTCTTCTATGCTAACATTTTGTCCTTCTTTAAATTTGTTTTTTTCATCATGTGCATGATATTTTTTTGACCGAGAAATTATCTTTCCATAGAAAGGGTGCTTGAATTTCCTAGTAACCTCAACTACAACAGTTTTGTTGTTTTTTGCACTAGTTATTTTTCCTTTTAATATTTTTTTTGTCATTTTGAATTTTTTATTGTTGTATATAGCCTTGCAATACTTCTTTTTACTAAACTAAATTGAGCTGGATTATTCACTTGTCCATTAATTTTTTTAAATCTCATATTAAATAAGTCTTTTTTTAATGTTTGTATCTTTTTTTCTGCTTGATCTTTAGTTAATTTTTTATCTTCTTTTTTATTTTTCATTTTATCTCTTTATAAATTTAGTCTTAATAGGCAACTTTGCAGACGCTTTATATAAAGCTTCTCTTGCTACCTCTTCTGTTACACCGTCTACCTCAAAAATTATTCTTCCAGGTTTGACTCTACACGCCCAATATTCAGGAGCGCCTTTTCCTTTACCCATTCTAACTTCAGTTGGTTTTTTGGAAACAGGAATATTAGGAAAAATTCTTAACCATACCTTACCTGTTCTTTTCATATGTCTTGTTAAGGCAACTCTTGCTGCTTCAATTTGTTTACCTATAATTCTCTCTGGTTGCAAAGCTTTTAATCCATACTGACCATAATTTAGTATTGCGCCTCTTGTTGAAGAGCCGTGAATTCTTCCTTTAAAGGCTTTTCTGTATTTACTTCTTGTTGGCTGCAACATTTTTTACCCTTTCAATTTTTTCTTTTTCAACATCTTTGTTAAATAATTCACCTTTATAAATCCATACTTTTACTCCAATTATTCCATAAGTCGTTAAAGCCTCTGCCTCACCATAGTCAACATTTGCTCTAAGGGTATGTAGCGGTATACTTCCCTCTCTCAACCATTCAGTTCTTGCAATCTCATTTCCGGCTAGTCTACCACTCACCATTACTTTTATTCCTTTAGCATTAAGTCTCATTGCAGATTGCATAGCTCTTTTCATAGCTCGTCTATAAGCAATTCTTTTTACTAATTGCTGAGCTATATTTTCTGCAACTAGATTTGCATTTAATTCGGGTTTCTTTATTTCTTTGATATTTACAGCAACTTCATTATTTGTAATTTTTGATATATTTTTTTTGATCTTTTCTATGTCGGCACCTTTTTTACCTATAACAAATCCAGGTCTTGATGTATGAATTGAAACAGTGCACTTTTTAGATGATCTTTCTATTATAATTTCAGATACTCCTGAATTCACAATGCTTTTCTTTATGTACTGTCTAATTTTAAAATCTTCTATAAGATATTTACCAAAATCTTTTTTCTTAGCAAACCAGATGGAATCCCATCCACGATTTACTCCTAATCTCAAACCAATAGGATTAACTTTTTGACCCATCTCTCACCTCCGATTTCTCCTCTAAAACTATTGTTATTCTGCTGAACGGTTTTTTTATAGGACTAGCTCTTCCTTTTGCTCTAGGTCTAAATCTTTTCATAACTAAAGACTTTCCAACATATGCTTCTTTAATAAATAAATTGTCAATATCGTATTGAAAATTATTTTCGGCGTTAGCAATTGCCGATTTAACTGTTTTGCTTACATCTTTGGCTGCTTTTTTTCGAGTAAAATCTAAGTCTTTTAATGCTACATCTGCTTTTTTTCCTCTAATATAATCTAATACTAAGGCTATTTTTCGTGAACTAGATCTTACGTTTTTATTAATAGCTTTAACTGATAATTTATTTTTTGACATTTGATCCCTCACTTGGTTTTGGTGTAGCTGGTTTTGAGTCACCTGATTTAGCTGCAGGTGCTGCCGCACCTCCTGTAGCTGGAGCTGCTGCTGCAGCTTTTTTATCTGCAGGAGTATGTCCTTTAAAAGTTCTTGTAGGAGCAAATTCTCCTAACTTATGTCCCACCATTTCTTCAGAAATAGTTATTGGAATAAAAATTCTACCATTATGAATTAAAAAGCTTTGTCCCACAAAATCAGGGATAATAGTTGAGTTTCTAGACCAAGTTTTTATAGGTTTACGATTAGTTTGACCTTTTAATTTGTCTACTTTTTTGAGTAAACTTGGGTGTACAAAAGGTCCTTTCCAAATAGCTCTCGCCATATTTATTTTCTCTTCTTTCTTCTTGTTATAATTAATTTATCACTTCTTTTTGGTCTTCTTGTTTTTAAGCCTTTAGCTGACTGACCCCAAGGTGAGACGGGACTTCTACCTCCAGATGTTTTCCCTTCTCCACCCCCATGAGGATGATCAACCGGATTCATTGCTACACCTCTAACTGATGGTCGTTTGCCTCGCCATCTGTTTCTACCTGCTTTACCTATTTTAATATTTTTTTGATCTGGATTAGATACTACGCCAATTGTTGCCGAACATTCACCTCTGACTTTTCTTGTTTCACCTGAAGCTAGTTTGATAATGGCATAATCACCATCATAACCGGATAAAGTAACTGATGATCCGGCAGAACGTGCAAGTTTACCGCCATTTCCAGGTATCAATTCAACATTATGTAAAGAAGTGCCAGGAGGTATATCTTTAAGTTGTAAATTGTTACCAATTTTAATCTCTACATTTTTACCAGACTCTATTTTATCTCCAACTTTAAGACTTTGAGGGCAAATTATATAATTCATCTCTTTATCATCGTATTTGATTAAAGCTATATATGCTGTTCTATTTGGGTCGTACTCAATTCTCTCAATTGTAGCTGGAACATTTTTTTTCTTTCTCATAAAATCTATTATTCTAAATTTCTTCTTATGACCTGCTCCTTTAGATCTTGAGGTTATTCTTCCATAATTATTTCTTCCACCTGATGATGTTTGACCTCTGGTAAGAGGTTTGTAAGGCGATCCTTTCCAAAGAGCACCTTTGTTTATTATAACTGTACCCCTGTTTGATTTTGTATATGGTTTAAAAGTTTTTAGTGCCATTGTAATTTTATAATCCTGTTGTTAGATCAATACTTTGACCTTTTTTAAGTGTAATTATTGCTTTTTTATATCCACTTTTTGTTGAAGGTTTACCTTGTTTGATTTTTTTCTTTCGTTTTGTATTTACAATATTGATTTTAATAACTTTTACTTTAAATATTTTTTCTATATTTTTTTTTATAATAGTCTTGTTTGCTTTTTTGTGTACTTTGAACACAGTTTTATTTTGTTCAGATAAAACTGTAGCTTTTTCCGTAATAATAGGATGGTTAATTGAGTCTATATAATTAATTTTTTTCATTCAGGATCCTGTCCTCTAATTTTTTAATTGATGTAGATGTTAAAATAACATTTCTATATTTGAGAAGGTCATAAATATTAGTGCCATCATAAGTAATAATTTTTATATCCTTTATATTTCTTACAGATTTATTAATATTTTTTTCTGTCTCTTTGTCAGAAACTATAAGAACGCTTGAAAGTTTATTATTAATTAAAAACTTGTTGAATTCTTTGGTTTTTTTAATTTCTTTTTTTATGTCAGATAAAATAAACAAATTTTTGTCAATATTTTTTTTTGATAAAGTTTGGGCTAAAGCTAACTTTCTAACTTTTTTATTAATTTTTTTTATCTTGTAATTATTACCTTTTGGGCCATGGGCAACTCCGCCTCCAACAAATAATGGTGCCTTTTTGCTGGCGTGCCTTGCTGAACCAGTACCTTTTTGTGGTACAATTTTTCTTGTGGAGCCTTTCACTTCATTTCTTTGTTTGGTCTTAGCTAGTCTTGGTTTTAAATGATTTAATTGCCAATCTACAACATACTTAATTAGCTTGTGATTTACCTTCAGGTTAATAACCTTATCAGATACATCGATAGTTTCTGTTTTATTTCCATCTATATTTAATAATTGTAGTTTCATATTATTTTTTTTTACCTTTTTGAGCTTCTAATTTTTTTATCTTAAATTCTATTTTCTCTAATAACGTTTTTCTTTTTACGTCTTTAATAGACTCTCGAAGTAAAACTCTTGTATTTCTTGAGCCTGGAATTGAACCTTTAATGTATATTAAATCATTTTGCACATCAGATTTTATTATTTCTAGATTTAATATTGTTCTATTTTTAGAGCCCATATGACCTGCCATTTTTTTCCCTTTAAAAACTTTACCTGGATCTTGTCTTTGCCCAGTTGAACCATGGGATCTATGAGAAACAGAAACTCCATGTGAGGCCCTAAGCCCTGCAAAGTTATGTCTTTTCATTACTCCGGCAAAACCTTTACCAATTGTTTCTGATTTTATATCAACAAATTTTTTATCTTTAAGAATTTCTAAACCAAATTCGTTTCCTTCTTTAAAACCCTCTAATTTCTCTAACCTAAATTCTTTAAGAACTTTTTTAGGTTCAGTTTTTTTCTTTGCAAAATATCCTTTCATTTGTTTTGTCAATTTAGAATTCTTTACTTTAAAAAATCCAACTTTTAATGCAGAATATCCTCTCGTTTCTTTAGTTATGACATCAAGTACACGACCTTTTTCAATTTTTATAACTGTAACAGGTACAGATTGACCAGATTTGATAAATTCTCTGGTCATTCCTAATTTTGTTCCTAATAATCCTAATCTCATAATCAAATTTTTATTTCAATATCTACTCCGGATGCTAAATCTAATTTCATTAAAGCCTCTACAGTTTGTGGAGTTGGTTCAATTATATCTATTAATCTTTTATGTGTTCTAGACTCAAATTGTTCTCTACTTTTTTTATCTATATGTGGTGATCTTAAAACAGTATATCTTTCTATACGTGTTGGTAACGGAATTGGTCCCTTAACTTGAGCGCCAGTTCTCTTAGCGGTATTGACAATCTCTTCAGTCGACAAATCTAAAATTTTGTTGTCGTATGCTTTTAAGTGTATTCTTATATTTTGTTTATCCATAATTAAGCCAGTTTTTTTGTTACTTCATCTTGAACATTTTGTGGTACTTTATCGTAGTGACTAAATTGCATTGTGTATTGAGCTCTTCCTTGTGTAGATGATCTCAAATTATTTATATAACC
>CENP01024059.1_pt1 | contig 12078 bp, 10 predicted proteins | sample 361281 | NCBI WGS metagenome assembly CENP01 (sample SAMEA2591122, study PRJEB7988) | marine metagenome | biome: marine biome (ENVO:00000447); feature: deep chlorophyll maximum layer (ENVO:xxxxxxxx); material: saline water (ENVO:00002010), including plankton (ENVO:xxxxxxxx) | depth 70 m
ACTGCTTTTATATCTACTAATGAAGCTAAAAATTTTATTGCAAACTCTAAACAAAAAAGGGATTTAAGATTTAGAAAAATCTCTTTGGAGGAGTTAGCAACTTCGCAAGAAATATCGAATGAAGAAATAGAAGATTATTACAATAATTATCCCAGCGAATTTAAATCTTTAAAAAAAATAAATTTTAGATCTGTATTTTTTTCTAAAGATAACTTTAAGGAAAATTTTCAAATTACCAGTGATGAAATTGAAGACGAAAAGATAGCCTTAAAATCTTCTCAAAACTTAAACGGGCAAATAAGAGTAAGCCATATTCAATTGTCTTTCAAGATAATCAAGCAAAAGAGGAAAAAAGACTCATTGCAGACGAGATTATTTCTAGAATTGCTAAAGGCGAGGAAACATTTGAAGAACTAGTTACGCTTTATTCAGACGATATTGGAACCAATAAGATTGGTGGAGACCTCGGCTTCACAGACGGAACTTTATTCCCAGAAGAATTTGAACAAGAATTAGCTTCTTTGAATCCTCAAGAGGTGTCGCAAATAATTGAACTAGATAATTCATTTCATATTCTGAAAGTTACACAAAAAAATATTTTTGATTTATCTGATGAACAAGTAGCTGAAAGGATAATATCCGTTAAATCCGAAGAGGAACTACAAAATATTTTAAATGAAATAGATGAAAATTTAGATAATACAACTTTAAGTGAAATCTCTGAGTCTTATGATTTTTTTATTGAAGATAATAAGAATTTATCTATTACTGATCTTATTACTGAGTATGAGGATTTAGAATTTATCGACGATTTTGAGCGAAACAATATCTTTTTAGATGAACTATATGGTCCATATGATTTCAATGGGGGTTACTTACTAATTGAACCTTATGAATTTTTTCCAAGCACTTTAAAATCTCTGAGCGACGTAAAAAATGAAATTGAAGAAACTTTAAAATTAGCTTCTGCTCAAATATTGATGCCTGAAAAAATTAATGAAGATATTTCTAATTTACAAAATGAAGTGAATCTAGAAAGATTCGTGTCTTATTCTGACGTTGAAAGAGACACAAGTTTATTTCCTCAAGAAGTAACAAATTCAATTTTTTCTATTTCTCAATTAGAAGGCGATAACTCAATCATCAGTAATGTTCATCTTGGCGATGCTTACATCATACAATTATTAGATGTTAAAGATTTTGAAGGAGTAATTTCTTTAGAAGAAATAACTGAGACAAAGAATGCCTTAAACCTTGCTTTGAATGAAATTGAAAAAGATTACCTTTACGGTCAATTAAGAGAAAAAGCTTCAATAAACTAATCTACTTCCGAAAGATCTCCCATCGCCGTAATATTAAATCCAGCGTCCACATATAAAATCTCTCCAGTAATTCCACTGGCTAAATCTGAACAAAGAAAGGCAGCAGCATTACCAACTTCCTCAGTTGTGATATTTCTCATTAATGGAGCTCTCGAAGCATTATAGGAGAGCATTTTTCTAAAGCTTTTTATTCCTGAAGCAGCCAGAGTTTTAACAGGTCCGGCAGATATGGCATTCACTCTAATGTTTTCTTTTCCTAAACTATTGGCTAAATATCTAGTAGTAGATTCTAATCCGGCTTTTGCAACACCCATGACATTGTAATTTGGCAAGGTCCTTACTGCTCCAAGATAAGATAATGTTAGTAAAGCAGCATTTCTATCTTTCATGAGTTTTCTTGAAGCCTTTGCAAGAGCAGTGAAGCTAAAGACACTAATGTCATGAGCTATTTTAAAACCTTCTCTGGTGGCGACCTCTGTAAAGTCTCCTTCTAATTCATTTGCGGGAGCAAATCCCACAGCATGAACTAAACCATCCAAATAACCCCATTTTGATTCTACTTCATTTATTAAATTAGCAATGGATTCGTCATTAGAAACGTCGCATTCGATGTAAGCTTCACAATTAATTTTACTTCCAACTTGCTCAACTTTCTTCTTTAACCTATCGGATTGATAGGAAAGAATAATGTTTGCGCCTTGAGAATGCATGGACTCAGCAATACCAGCAGCAATAGAAAATTTGTTGGCAACACCAACGATCAGTATCTTTTTGTCTTTTAAAAAACTCATTTTATAATTTTATCACGTTAAGTATAATTACACGTTTATGAAATATAGCCATTTTCTGTTTCTTTCTTTATTCGCTCTTTTAAGCTTATCGAGTCATGGATTTGAGCAAGAGCATGAGCACGACTTTCATGAAGAAGAATCTGAGCAACATTGCATTTCTTGTCATCTTCTTGAATTTTCTATTGAAACTAATAAATTAGATGGAAATTTTATTTCTACACAAAGTATTTATTTCTTTTCAAAAAAAGAAAATCTAAATAATTTTAAAACACAAAATTCAGATGTAAGAGCTCCACCAATTAGTTAAAACTTTTTTTATTTTTTTAACTTATTTAAAAACAGGAGTTTTTATGAAATTTATATGTATTTTTTTTACAGCTTTATTGGCTGTATCCAATTTCTTGCTCGCACAAGAAGATACTGAAGAACTTATCGTTGCTTCAGCTTTTATTGAAGGCGATTCATCTTCAATTAATAATCCAATTCACGTGGTTGAATATGCAGAAGTTTCTAAAAGAGGAATTTCAAATCTAGGTGAGTCAATTGATTCATTATTAGGTGTGTCTAATCAAGATTTTGGTGCTTCCGTAGGAAAACCGATTATTCGAGGAATGGCTGGAAATCGAGTTAAGGTTTTAAACAATGGCTTGGTTGTAAGAGACGTTGCTTACATGGGTGCAGATCACCCAATCGAAATAGATCTTAATGCAATTGAACAAATTGAGATTGTAAAAGGGCCATCTTCAATTCTTTATTCAAATGGAGCAATTGGCGGAATTGTCAACGTTGTGGATAAAACGATTGCAAAAGAAGATATTTTAGAAACGTCTATTAATGTTGGATTTGAATCTCAATCAGTTAATGACGGCGATAGCTACAATATTAATCTTTCAAGTAATGTTTCAGGATTCAATATTTTCCTGTCACATTTAGACAAAAATCTTGATAACTTTGATATTCCTGATGAAGCAGTTATTCACGAGCCAGGACATACTGAAGAAGAGAAATCTTTTTTGCCTAATTCTGATTCAAAATTAGCAGCTAGTCGCGCAGGTTTATCCAAAACAGGAGACTGGGGTTACTATGGGATTTCTTTTGTTAATTCTGATCAACTCAATGGTGTTCCATTTCATGGTGAAGAGCACGAACCAAAACAAGGATGTCCTGAACACGAAGAAGAACGAATCTTTGCTAGTACTAATTCAAGTGTTATAAATGTTGAGGGAAAACGTCTTCTTGATGGCCCTATCAACGACATTGTTTATATTTTTAGAGAAACCGATTCTCTTTTAACAGAACAACATCTCGAAGAAGAAGGGCATGAAGAGGACCCAGTTCCCGCAGGTTGTGAAGAAGAAGAAGAGGGACCTACCACTTTTACTAACAATGCTGAGGAGGTTCAATTAATATTTGATATCTCAAATGATTCTTTAGAGCAAAAGGTTGTATTCAATTATGCTGACCAAGAATCTTCAGTTATTGGTTCAGAGGCTTTCATGGAGCCTACTGATAGCACCGAGACAACCATTGGTTACTATTTAGGTACTTCTTTAAATGAAATTGATGTTGATTTTGGAATTCGTTTTGATGAGATCAACAGAAAAGGATCAATAAAGCCAGCAACTGGAAATGCAGTTGCTCACGATCTAGATTTCGATGGATTAAGCTATTCTGCTTCTTTTGGAACAAGTCTTACAGACAATATATCTGCTGCACTAGGACTTTCTGCTGTAGAGCGTGCACCCTCACCAACTGAACTCTTCATGAATGGCAAACATTTAGTAATTCAGAGATACGAGATAGGTAGCGTTGCATTAAATACAGAAGAGTCACAAAACATTGATCTTCAATTCAATTTTGATGTCAACGGTTTTGAAATTTCAGCTTTGTATTTCAAAAATGATATTGATAACTATATCTATCTTCTTGATACTGCGACTAAAAAAGAAGAGGTGTTAATTGCAAACCATTCTCAACGGGATGCAGAATTTGAAGGATACGAATTAAGTATCGGTTCTTCTTTTGATTTATATCAAGGCGAATTAGCTGTATCTGTGGGTACAGATTCAGTTGAAGGAAAATTCACAGACGGAACATTTATTCCAAGAATAACTCCTTCTAGGTTTATATATTCATTTGAATATGCACAAGACGATTTACTTATTGATGTATCTTTAACCGACGTAGATTCACAATCTGACGTTGCTTCAGGAGAATCTGTTACTAATGGTTTTGAGTTACTGGATTTGTCAGTATCTAAAAGTTTTGATCTTTACGGCGAAGAAGATCTTACTTTAGGAATATTCGGAACAAATTTACTTGATGAAATAGCAAGAAATCATAATTCGTATGTCAAAAATGAAGTTCCATTGGCAGGAAGAAATATTGGTTTGAGATTTAATTTAAGTCTTTAAGTAGATATCGAATATCATCTTCAAAACATATAGAATGGAGGAGTTTTTAACTCCTTCATTCATATGTCAAAGATAAATTATTTAATCTTAATTTTATTTTTCTCTTCCCTAATTTTTTCTCAAGAAAATTTAGGTGTAGAAGAGATAATTGTAACTGGGAGTTTAATAAAATCTAATAATTTAGAAACCGCAAATCCAAGTTACTCAATTACTAAAGAGGATTTGGATAAAAGTGGAACTTTTAGATTAGAAGACTATTTATCGAAGCTACCCCAGATAACACCAGGCAATTCCGCACTGCAGTCTGGCTTTTCTACTGGAACTGCGTCAGTTAGTTTAAGATCTTTAGGCGGAGATAGAACTTTACTATTAATTGATGGAAAACGTCTTTCTCCAGGAACTCCCTTTGATGGTCATGCGGAAGCCGATATAAATCAAATTCCTGATGCATTAGTTAAAAGAATTGACGTTGTAACTGGTGGAAAATCAACCATTTATGGATCTGATGCAATTGGTGGAGTTATAAACTTCATTTTGGATAGATCTTTTGAAGGGATAAAAGTTGATTTTCAAGGAGGCTTTTACAATCATAAAAATAATAATACTTATTTACGAGATATTCATTCAGCAAAACCTTATGATCTTGCTCCAAAAAACATAAGAGATGGCGATCAAGGCAATCTATCAGTGATTATAGGAAATAAAATTTTTCAAGACACCCATTTCACGACCTACATAAATTACAGAAAAGTAGACCCAATTAGATGGTCACAGAGAGATATAAGCAATTGCGCACTGTCTGCCAATGCGGTTTGCAGAGGTTCAAGCGCTAGTAAGGAAGGCTTATTCAAAATAGGAGCTTCGACTTTTTATTTTGTCGATGACACAGATTTTATTTCAGGAAGGAAAACATACAATTTTGCTTCCTATAATTTTCTTCAAAGGCCAGATAATAAATTGAGCACTGGCTTTTTATTGGATCATAAAATTAATAAAAATCATCAATTGAAGAGTAGTTTTTTTCACGTAACCGATAAAACTACAGCGCAAATAGATTACTCACTCCTGTTCCGTCAATCTGTATCTATTCCTTGTTCTCATCCTTTTTTGTCAGCACAACAAATAGAAAAACTTTGCTCAGATTTTGGCCTTTCATCCAATGATTCACAGACGGTTACTTTAAGCCGAAGAAATTTTGAAGGTTTGCCAAGACAACAAGAATTTAATCTTCAAAATAATCGGTTTATCCTTGAATTAGAAGGCAAAACATTTGCAAATTGGGAATATCAGTTCTTTCTTCAAAGATCTATGACTGACCTTGAGTATATTTATTTCAACGACATATCGAAGTCTAAAACTGCAAATGCATTAAATATTACTGGTTCAGCTTTAAATCCCAGCTGTGTTTCTAATGATTCTGGTTGTGTTCCTTGGAATATATTTATTAATAATGGAAACCAAATTGTAAATAATCCTGCTTTAGGGATTACACAAGATGCTTTGAATTATATAAATTTGAATTTATCGATAACGGGTTCAAGCAGTGAATCTCAACAAGTTTTATTTTTTTCAAAGAAACTTAATTTAGAGAATTCTTTAATCTTTAATCCTTCGATAGTGATTGGTTTAGAAAAAAGAAAGATTTCACTGTTAAAAAATCCTGACAAGAACTTTGAAGGAAATGATGGAGCTGGTCAACAGGTTGAGCAACACCAACTTTCTGGAACGATCAAAGTTGACGATTATTTTATTGAAGGTTTAGTGCCATTTAAAAACTCGACCAAACTATCGGCTAGCTATAGATTTTCTGATTACTCGCTTTCTCAAAAATCTGAAGCTTTCGATGTTGGTATAAATTATAAAATAAATGAATTAATTTCCTTAAAAGCTTCAATACAAAAAGCCATTAGAGTTGCAGACATTCATGAATTATTCGAAGAAACTCATGCAAAATACGTGGCACTTAGTTCTGATCCTTGTTCTGGATCCAATCCAGAGAGATCTCTATCTGAATGTTCAAGAACTGGCGTCACATCTTCACTGTATGGTTTGATTGAAGCTCCAGCCAGTTCAATTGCTACAACTACAGGAGGAAATAAAAATTTACTTCCAGAAGAAGCAATTACCTCGAGCTTTGGGTTTGTTTTTAATGGTCTTATAAATTTTGTCGAAATTGATTTCTACAATATAGATTTGGATGATCAAATAGATACCTCAGATGCTGATACTGTCCTAACTAAATGTTTGGAAACAGGTTCATCAAAATGGTGTTCACTCATTACTAGAAATCCTTCAACTGGAACTTTTCATGAAGGTTCTGGAAAAATTAATACGCCTCTCTTAAATTTTGTTTCAAATGAGACTTCAGGATTAGATTTTTTATATAAACGTAGTTTTGATACTTCAGTAGGACAAGTCAATGTTTCAAACTTTTCTAATTTTTTATTTAAAAGAAGAATTCATCAAGCTTCAAGCGAATTAGCCACAGATTGCCGAGGAAAATATGAAAATATTTGCGGTCTCCCATCACCTAAATTCCAAAACATCTTAACCATTGATATAGAAAGTGAGTGGCAAAATATGCCTCTTAGCACTTCCTTTAAATTTAGATATTTGGGCTCAGTTAAAGACGTCAATTTGGATAAATCTAACACTTCATATAATGAGAATGTTCCTTTCAAAAGTTTCACTTATTTCGACATCTCTCTAAATACTACTTTTGAAAACATAGACTTAAGATTTGGTGTAAATAATTTATTTGATATCGATCCTCCAGTAAATGGACAAATAGGTTATGTTCCAGGAAATGGAAACATTTATCCTTCTTTTTATGATTCCTTGGGAAGATTTATTTTCTTCAGATTATCTACTGAAATGTAATTAATGGAAAAAGTTTTTTTATTAGACATAGGTGGGACTAATGTCAGATATGCTTTCGCAGAAAAGGGTAAGACTTCAATCGAAAAAATATTTAAAAAAAATATAGGTAGCAAAAGTCTAGATAAGTTATTGGAAGACCTTTTGACAACAGAAAGTGGAAAAGTCTTAAACATAGTTATTTCTGCAGCTGGCCCAAAATTAGACGGAATTATTAGAATGACTAACAGATCTTATAAAATAGATCCCAATGAAATAAAAGAAAAATTTAGTCTGAAAGAATGTCATCTACTGAACGATTGGGAATCAATCGCATATGGACATGCTTATCTTAATCAAAAAGATTTTATTAATTTAATAAATAAAGAAGTAAGTTCATATAATAAAAATTCTTTATATTTTGGCCCAGGCACAGGATTGGGCGTATCAATTTTGTTAGACAATCAAATTGTAATCTCCTCTGAATACGGCAATACAAACATAGGTGTTGAAGAATTAATTGGGGAGGATTTATCCAAGCTCCATCATTTTAAATCCATCGAGGATACTCTCTCCGGAAAAGCAATTTCAAAAATTTATGAAATTAAGACAAGAAAAAATTTAAGTGCAGAAGAAATCTTTTCGCAGGCTAAAAATGATGATCTAGTAGCAAAAGAAATCATACAAGATTTTATAGAGAGATTAGCGACAATTCTGTCTGATCTGACTTTGTCCTTTCTTCCAGGAAAGGGTATTTATTTAGCTGGAAACCTCACAAGAAGTTTGAAAGATTTTATTAACACCAAAATTTTTGAGGAGAAATTTCTTTCAAATAAAGCTGGCCCTCATTTAGAAATTTTAAAAAATACTCCTATAAACATAATTATGAAAGAGCATTCACCGTTATATGGGAATTTAAATTATTTTAATTTATCTCAGAGAGATTAAGTTTAATTATGTCTCCTGGATAAATAAGACTTTCGTCTTCAATATCATTCCATTTTAGAATCCAATCCTTAGTTATCCCAAAACGCAAAGATATCTTATTAATCGTATCGCCAGTTTTTACTGGATACGAAATATTATTTCTATTTATTTTTGGAGCCGGTCTAGGTTTTAAGTATTTAGGATAAATTAAAATTTTAGTTCCCGTGAGGAGAAAATTACTTGGGTTGAGATCGTTCCAAATAGATAAATCTCTAATAGTCACTTCGAATTTCTTTGCTATTGACCAAAGACTATCTCCCCCCTGAACATAGTATATGTCGGGCCTATTTAAATAATCTTTTATCCAGCTTGGACCTCTTGGAACAATTAATTCTTCTGATTCATAGATCGTATCATCTTTCAGTCCATTTATTTCTTTGAGCAGTTCAAAGTCAATTAGATAGCTCTCTGCAATCGAGGTCAAAGTATCGCCGCTAGAAACTAGATATTTATCCCATTGAACTAATTCGTTGGGATCAATATCTTCAAGAATGATTTGAAATCTGTCTGCAATTCCAACTGGCAACAAAATATGAAAAGGACCATTAGGGTCAGTAGCCCATTGATTAAATCCAGGGTTTAATTCATAAATTAACTCAAGCTTAACTCCAGAAAGATTAGAAACTTGCATCAAATCTACCTGGGAGGGTAATTCTATAACACTAAAATAAGGGCGATTAGCTAGATAAGGCAGCTCAATATTATATTTTTCAGGCTTGCGAATAACTTCTACTATTGCAAGTATTTTTGGTACGTAAGCTTTGGTTTCACGGGGAAGATTTAATGACCAAAAATCAGTGGGCAATCCATTAGATTTATTTTTTTCAATTTCTCTTCTTATTCTAGACGGCCCAGCGTTGTAAGCTGCAATTGCTATTAACCAGTCATCATATTTTTCATACAAACTTGTTAGAAAAGTATAGGCGGCCTCTGTTGAGGCCAGGATGTCTCTTCTACCGTCGTACCACCAATTCTTTTTTAAGCCATTTTCTCTAGCTGTGCTTGGTATAAATTGCCAAATCCCTGAAGCTCCTGTTGAAGATTGAGCATATGGATCGAATTGACTTTCTACAAATGGGATTAAACTTAATTCGACTGGTAATCCTTTTTTTAAAGCCTCTTTGACTGTGTAATATAAATATCTTTGCCCATTCTTTGAAAGTCGGTTTATGAGATATTGATGACCATCGTATTTGTCAGTGGCATTAATTATTTCACTTCTAGTTGAATCAAAATTTAAGTTACTGTTTCTTCTAATTTCATCCCACAAGGAATTTAGATCTCTTGTATTTTGAGTAAAAGCTAGAGACGAATAAATTAAAAAAACAGCGATAAAAGATTTCATTAGAAATTATCTTTCCATTCTCGGATTGTTTTTAAAGTTTCAATTTCATTGGAGATAGAGATTGATGCATGTTTGCTAGCGTTAAAAATAATATTCTTTGAATCTAGTCTCAAGAACGGATTAATTTGTAATTCTTTTTTAATTGAAGAAGGTAGAGTTATTTTATCTTGTTCTCTAAGATTTTTTACCTTTAAGGAATAATCCTTTAAATAGTCGTTTTGATCATCAACAACAATAGCAAAATCTAAATTGCTTTTAGTATATTCATGCGTACAAAAAACAAGTGTTTCGGGATGAAGATTTTTTAGTTTATTCAATGATTCATGCATTTGATCTGGAGTTCCTTCAAAAAGTCTACCGCAACCTCCAGAGAATAAGGTATCTCCGCAAAAAAGAAGTTTTTGATTTGAGTCGGAATAGTAAGCAATATGATCAAGAGTGTGTCCCGGCACTTCAAATACTTTAAAACTTTCTCCTAAAACTGTTATGCAATCATTTTCAACTAGCTCATTTGTGATCCCATCAATATGTCCTCCCTTTGGACCATAAACAGGAACTTCAAATTTATCTACTAATGTTTTAATTCCTCCAGTGTGATCAAAATGGTGGTGAGTAATTAAAATCCCTTCTAGAGTAAAGTTGTTATTTTCTATAAAATTAATTACCGGATTTGGATCACCAGGATCTACTACATAAATTGATTCTTTACTAACTAAAGCCCAGATATAATTATCAGTGAAAGCTTTTAGTGGATGAACTTCAATCATGCTTAATTTTATCATTAGGAAGTAAATTTGGTTAAGCCTTTAAAATGAAAATAATTAAAATATATACCGATGGCGCTTGTAGAGGAAACCCGGGTCCTGGAGGATGGGGAGCTTTAATTTTAAAGGATAATGAAGAGATTAAATTAAATGGTGGTCAAAACGATACTACTAATAATCAAATGGAACTTACTGCTGTCATAAAAGCTTTAGATTTTTTTTCTGAATCTACGGAAATAGAAATTTTTACTGATTCAAAATACGTTATGGACGGAATCACAGAATACATAAAAAAATGGAAAGTAAATGGATGGAAAACTGCTTCAAAGAAACCAGTAAAAAATTCAGATTTATGGAAACAATTAGATGCTTTAAATGCTCAGCATTCAGTAAGATGGAATTGGGTAAAGGGGCATAGTGGGCATAGGGAAAATGATATTGCAGATGAATTAGCAAATTTAGGAATAGACAACCTTTAAGATGAAACAAATTATTCTAGATACTGAAACGACGGGTTTGGACTACAAATCCGGTCATAGACTTATTGAAATAGCTTGTGTTGAAATTGAAAATAGAAAATTTACTGGGAATGAATTTCATTCATATCTTAATCCTGAGAGATCTATAGATCCTGGAGCAGTTAAAATTCATGGCCTTTCAAGAGATTTTTTATCAGATAAGCCAAAATTTTCTGAGATTTACACTGAATTATTAGATTTTATTAAAGGCTCCGAACTTCTAATTCATAATGCAGAATTCGATTTAGGCTTTTTAAACAATGAATTGCAATTACACAATAAAGACCAAAAAATCGAAGATCATGTAGAAAAAGTAATAGATACTTTATTAATGGCAAGGCAAATGCATCCTGGACAAAGAAATAGCCTTGACGTTTTAACAGACAGATACAATATCCAAGGATACGACAGAAGCTATCATGGAGCTTTAATTGATTCAAAAATCCTTGGCGAAGTTTATCTTTCAATGACCGGTGGTCAAACCGATTTAAATTTTTCATCAGGCATTTCAAAAAAGATAGCGCATGAAACTAAAGCGTCTCTCTCATCATCGCTGATTAAAATAAGCGCATCTGTGGAAGAAAATTTAGCTCATCAAAATTACTTAAAATCTATTCATGAAGATAATAACTAGGTTTGCTCCAAGCCCAACTGGACATTTACATGTGGGGGGTGCTCGAACTGCATTATTTGCTTGGCTTCAAGCAAAGGCTGCTGACGGTAAATTTCTTTTGAGATTTGAAGATACTGATCAAGAAAGATCTAGCAGTGAGTTTATAACTTCTATTAATGACAGTTTGGCTTGGCTTGGAATTGAACCAGATGAACCTCCAATTTTTCAAAGTAAAAATTTAAAAAACCATAAAAAAATTGCATTTGAATTACTTGAATCTGGAAATGCTTATTCTTGTGATTGTTCTCAAGAACGACTTGAAGAAGTCAGGAAAGCACAAATTGCAAAAAAATTAAAACCTAAATACGATGGTTTGAATAGAGACAAAAACTTATCTCATGAAGAGGGTAATGTCATTAGATTTAAAATGCCCCAGACTGGCACGACATCATTTCAAGACGAAATCTT
>CENP01021911.1_pt1 | contig 12075 bp, 12 predicted proteins | sample 361281 | NCBI WGS metagenome assembly CENP01 (sample SAMEA2591122, study PRJEB7988) | marine metagenome | biome: marine biome (ENVO:00000447); feature: deep chlorophyll maximum layer (ENVO:xxxxxxxx); material: saline water (ENVO:00002010), including plankton (ENVO:xxxxxxxx) | depth 70 m
TGTAAACAAATTTTTTAAAAAAAAAATTAAAAAGGGTTGTTTTTTAATTTTTTTTTTTGTCACATTTATTTAGTGATAAATTTGAATTAATCTTTAGTATTCTTTGATCTAGAATTATGAAAAAAACATTAATAAAAATAAAAGTCAGGTACTGTGAAACCGATCAAATGGGTATTGTTCATCACAGTAGTTACATAAATTACTTTGAGCATTCCAGAATTCAGTGGATTAAAAAAAACGGATTTTCATATAAAGAATTGGAGTTATCAGGATTAATATTGCCAGTTAGTAAATTAAATGTTACTTACTTAAGTCCAGCCTTTTTTGATGATGAGCTAACCATAGAAACCGAGCTCATGGAAGTACCTTCTTCAAAACTTATTTTTGATTATTTAGTTTTTAGAAATAATATTGTAATCACCAAAGCACAAACAATTCTTGCTTTTGTAAATAAGGTTTCTAAAAAACCAATGAAATGTCCCAAGGAAATTTACAATAAAGTTTCATCACTATTTTTATAAATTTCTAGTTTATCATTTCCAATTTGAATTTTCATTTTTCTTTTATATTTTATTTTGGGTGCTTTAACCCCACCAACTAATTTTTTATCAGACTTAAATATTCTAATTTCATCCCAAATTTTTGAATCTAAAAAATTATTAATTGTTTTTGTACCACCTTCAACAATCAAAGATTGAATTTCATTTTCATATAATACATTACAAATTTGTTTTGCTACATTGTTGTCAAAATTAATAATGCTCTTGTCAATTATTTTAAACGAACTATCACTATTAAATTTTTTATTTTCTTTTTTTTCCCAATTTTTAGAAAGTATATAGGCTTTGCAATTATTGCCATTCCAAATTCTAGTGGTCAATTTTGGGTTGTCATCTCGGAGTGTTTGAGCTCCTATTAAAATTGCATGTTCATGCGCTCTCCATTTATGAGATATAATCCTGGATTTTTTATTAGAAATCCAAAAGGGTTCTTTATTTTTTCTTTCTTTTGGGCTTATGTAACCATTAGAAGTTTGTGCCCATTTTAAAATAATATAGGGTCTCTTTTTTAATTGGTGAGTTAAAAATCTTTTATGAAGATCAGTACATTCTTTCTTTAATATACCAGTCATAACATTAACTCCAGTTTTTTGAAGTTTTTTAATTCCTTTTCCATTAACTAAGTCATTTGGATCTTTGATTCCAATAACAACTTTTTTGAATTTGTATTTAATTATAGTATCAACACATGGAGGTGTTTTTCCATGATGAGAACATGGTTCAAGGGTAATATAAATTGTACACTTTGATAATATTGACTTTTCTTTAATAAGATTTATCGCATTGATTTCAGCGTGATTACATCCTGCTTTTGATGAAAATCCTTCGGCTAAAATTTTCCCGTTCATTACTATACAACAACCAACCGAAGGATTTGGGAAAGTATTTCCCTGACCAAATTCAGCAATTTGAATACATCTTTTCATGTATTTTTCGTGTATATTCATTTAACAAAAATAGAATAATTCAAAAAATATTTATAAATAATATTTTATAACTTTTATTTAACAATCAATCAAATATGGACTGTTTTATATTAAGAAAAAAATTTAATGAATCACTTTTTGATATTTATAATTCTGAAGAGTTAAATATTATATTCTACATAGTAATGCAGAATTTAACTAACAAGTCAAAGCTTGAGCTAATGACAAGTAATTATAAACTTGGAAATGTTAAAGAAAAAATTTTTTATGAATATGTAAATAGGTTATCTAATTATGAACCAATTCAATATATTTTAGGAAATACTATATTCAATAACCTTGAATTTGATTTAGATAATTCAGTGCTCATTCCAAGACCTGAAACTGAAGAATTGGTAGATTTGATAATTAAACACGAATGTAAAAAAGAAAAAATTTTGGATATTGGTTCAGGCAGTGGATGTATTGCTATTGCTTTGGCTAAATATATTCTAAGATCAAATGTAACCGCTTTAGAAATATGTCCTAATGCCGTTAAAATCATAAATAAAAATGCCAGCAAAAACAATGTTGAAATTGATATTATTTGTGAAGATTTATTTACTTTTCAGTCAAAGAGTACCTTTGATTTGATTGTTTCAAATCCACCCTACATTGTATATTCGCAAAAATATAAAATCTCAAAAAATGTCTTAAATTTTGAGCCACATCATGCCTTATTTGTTAATGATAATGACCCTTTAATATTTTATAAAGTAATCTTAAATTTTTCAAAAAATAATTTAAATGTGGATGGGAATATATTTTTTGAAATAAACGATATTTTTCATCATGAAATGATTCAACTAGTTTCAAAATATCAAAATTTTTCCTATAAATTAATAAAGGATTTTCATGGAAAAAAAAGATTTATGATTTTAAAGAAAAATACATAAAATCAGAGTAAATATTATATTTTTTACCAATGCATTTTAGTATCTTAGACATGAATATTTATTTAAATGTCTGTAAAAAATCAAATTTTCAAACTTAGAGAAAAACTGCATGAACATAATTACAATTATTATGTACTGAATAATCCTACTATTTCTGATTATGAGTTTGATATGCTTTTAAATGATCTTAAAAAGCTGGAAGAATCTCATCCAAATTATTTTGATCATAATTCACCAACACAAAGAATTGGTGGTGAAATAACCAAATCCTTTGAAAATTCAAAACATCTGTCTCCCATGTATTCTTTAGATAACTCGTATTCCTTGGAAGATCTTAAAGAATGGGAAAAAAGAATCAAAAAAATTGTAACTCAGCCAATTTCATACACATGTGAATTAAAATTTGATGGTATTTCAATTAATTTATTATATGAAAACGGAAATTTGATCAAAGCTCTTACGAGGGGTGATGGAATTTCGGGTGATGATGTTACTAGCAATGTTAAGACAATACCAACAGTTCCCCTAAAATTAAGAGGTTTCACTAACATAAAATTTGAAGCAAGAGGCGAAATAGTAATGCCAATAAAGGGTTTTAACAAGCTAAATAAAATTAGATATAAAGAAGGAAAGGAATTATTTAAAAATACTCGTAATACTGCATCTGGAACTTTGAAGTTACAAGACAGCAGTGAAGTTGCTTCTAGACCATTAGAGTGTTTGATATTTTCAATCAAAAACAAAGATTTATTCAACAACCATGAAAATTTTCTTAATAATGCAGGAAAATTAGGCTTTAATATTTTCAAAGAGTTTTCTATCAGTCAATCATTAGAAGATATATTTAAATTTATTAAGTATTGGGAAAATAAAAGATCAGAATTGCCTTTTGAAATCGACGGAGCAGTTGTGAAAGTAAATGATTATGTTCAGAGAGATAAACTTGGATATACATCTAAATTCCCGAGATGGGCAATGGCATATAAGTTCAAACCTCAGGAGATTGGAACTCGACTCAATAGCATCTCTTTTCAAGTTGGCAGAACTGGCTCAATAACACCTGTTGCAAATTTAGAACCTGTTGAATTAGCTGGGACTATTGTGAAAAGGGCATCTTTACACAACTCTGACTTTATAAAAAAATTAGATATTAGGGTCGGAGATTATGTATATATTGAAAAAGGAGGTGATATTATCCCAAAAATCACCAAAGTAAATCAATCACTGAGACCTGTTAACTCATTGGCACTTAATTTTATTTCAAATTGTCCTGAATGTGGAAACAAATTAACAAAATTGGAAAATGAAGCTAATCACTATTGTTTTAATGAAGACAATTGTCAGCCTCAAGTTGTTGGTAGAATTCAACATTTTATTTCCCGTAAAGCAATGGATATTGATGGGCTAGGACAGGAAACTGTGTCACTTTTAGTAAGAAATGGCCTGATTAGAAATTATGCTGATCTTTATGATTTGAAATATGAGCAAATTGTAGTTTTAGAAAGAATGGCAGAAAAAAGTGCAAATAATTTAATTCAAGGAATTTTAAGGTCTAAAAATATTTCTTTTGAAAGAGTATTATATTCTCTTGGAATTAGGCATGTTGGTGAAACTGTTGCAAAAAAACTCGTTTCTCATTTCAGTAGCATTGAAAATATAATTAATGCAGATTTTGACGAATTAATTTTAGTTGATGAGATTGGTGATAAAATTGCGAATAGCTTAATTGACTTCTTTAATGATTCTTACAATATGAAAATTATTAATAGGTTAAAGGAGAGAGGATTAAACTTTACATCTAATTTAACAAACAAAAAAACTTCTTCTTTGTTGTTAAATAAATCTTTTGTTATTTCAGGAGTTTTTAAAAATTATTCAAGAGATGCATTAAAAAAATTCATTGAAACTAACGGGGGAACAATTGTATCGTCTGTATCTTCAAAAACAAATTTTTTAGTTGCCGGAGATAAAATGGGTCCAAGTAAAAAAATAAAAGCCACAGAATTTGGTGTAAAAATTATTTCTGAATTTGAGTTGGAGAAAATGATATTTCCAAAACAGACATTATTTTAAACTAAAAAATCGAAAGGTTAGAAAAGAATTTACTTTTTAGTTTTTTGTTGTAAAATTCAAAATCTACTTTACCCAAATAGAGCCCAAAACAACCCACTTGATTTATTAGAACTTGTTTCCCGATTTTATTTTTGACAGTTTCTGGTTTTTTCATAAAAGTATGTGTATGTCCTCCAATAATAAGATCAATATACCGAGTATTTTTGGCAATTATATGGTCACAAATCTTATCTTCATCTTTATATTTGTATCCCAAATGAGACAAACAAACAACTAAATCGCATTTTTCATTTTTTTTAAGTTGATTTGACATTTCCTGTGCCATTTCCAATGGATCTAAATATTTAGTTTCTTTAAAAAGATTTTTTGAAACTAATCCAGTAAGCTTAATTCCAAGACCAAAAACACCAATTTTTATATTTGATTTTTTATATACTTTATACTTCGATGTTTTTCCTTCTAAAATAGTATTAGAAAAATCATAATTTGAACAGATAAAATCAAAACTAGCATGAGAGATTTGTTTTTTTAGACCTAAAATGCCATTGTCAAAGTCATGGTTTCCAATAGTCATTGCATCGTACTTTAATAAACTCATTAATTTAAACTCTAATTCACCCTCAAACACATTAAAATATGGAGTTCCCTGAAAAACATCTCCTGCATCAAAAAGTAAAGTATTAGGGTTTTTTCTTCTTATTTCTGAAACAAGAGTAGATCTTCTTGAAAACCCCCCTTGATTTGGATATTCTGAATGATTGTTATCAAATGGGGTTATATGGCTATGAACATCATTTGTATGTAAGATTGACACAGTTGTAGATTTTTCATTGTTACAGCTTGATAAACAAACTGATGAAGCTATACCAGCAGACGCGTAAATAGAATTTTTTAAAAAATTTCTTCTATTCATTTTTAAAAAATCTTTTATCGGTTCTTAATATAAGAGTATCAATACTTTGAAAGTATTTTATCAAAACATCTCTCATTTTTATTTCAAGGTCAAAAGTTTTTGAATTCTTTGCAAAAAAATTCATATTATCACCACCCTTTAAAAGGTAATCAGTCGTTGCAACATTATAAAATGAATTTAGATCTAATTCATTTCCATTCACATTTAAATTTTTCAGATTATAATTCTGATCAAGCTGTATTTGTAATCCATAAATTGGATGAGATTTTTTTTCACGGATCAAATATTCAACCATTTCCATTATTATATCACCTTTTAACTTAAGCAATAAAATTTGATTTTCAAACGGCATCAATTCAAATGCAGTTTTTTTTGAAATTTCTCCTTTGGAAATGATTGATCTAATTCCACCCATGTTTAATAAGACGACATCAATATTCTCATTTGATATTTTATTATAAATTGGATTACAAACTTTAAAAGTAGCATCAGCAAATAAGTTGCTAAGAGTGCTGTTTAATTCCCCGTCTTTTTTTGAGTATTTTTTAGAGGAATATGCTAAACGAATATTTAAATCTGATCCTATAATTTGTTTAGTGTAAGGTTCAATAAAAATATTTATTATGGAATCCTCTGAAATATCATGATCAAGTAATTTGTTATTAAAATTTATGTTAGTTTGGTTACAACCAAGAAATAGGGTTGCTGCTATTAAAAAGATTGAAAAAAAACACTTTTTCATAAATCACTAATAAATTTAATTATTTTTGTTTAGAACTGCCCATATGATGATTATAAAGTTTCTTAAAAATAGATCCAATAAAATTTTTATGAAGAAGATTTTAGAATCTAGGAAATTTAATTCTTCGGCAATCAAAATTGAAACCGTTGGAATAATTTTTAATTTTGATGAGTATAAGGAATATGATCAGATTAAAGAAATTTTTAAAGAACTAGGTATTCATGAAAATAAAATTAAGTTTATTGCTTACATGCCAGAAAGTGGAACAAAATTAAATCGATGGGATTCATATTTTGAATCTAAAGATTTTGGCTGGAGTGGTGTTATAAAAAATCTCGATTTTATTGAATTTATTGATACAGAATTTGATATATTAATAAGCTATTACAGAAGAAATAACTTAGAATTAAATTTTGCAACAGCCTGTTCAAAAGCTAAATTTAAAATTGGAATTTCAAAGAGTAATGAGAATTTAAATGATTTTACAATTGATATTAGCACAAATTTTACTGATATTTTTGCAACAGAACTTAAAAAGTATTTACAGGGACTTAACATGATTAAATAATGTTAATTTTAATATCCACAATTTAATTCATAATTTTGCTCACCAAACTCTATGAAAAACTGCTATTATATTTTTATTTTTATATTGATTTTTTCTTGCGGAAAATTTCAAAAAGCCCTCAATTCTGACGAAGTATCCGTTAAATTCAACCTTGGAAGTGAATTATTTGAACAAAAGAAATACTCTAAAGCTTCTAGGTTATTTTCTCAAATTTTACCTCAATACAGAGGTAAACCCCAAGCTCAAAAGCTGACTTATATGCAAGCAATGTGTTATTATAACACAAAGGATTACAACAGTGCTGCATATCAAATGGAAAGATTTGTAAATTCCTATCCAGAAAGTGAAAAAGTTCAAGAAATGGCTTTTCTGAGTGCAAAAAGTTATTATTTGTTAGCACCTTCTTTTACAAAAGACCCTGCTGATACTCAAATTGCTATTTCAAAATTACAAGAATTTATAAATACATATCCAAATTCAGATTTCATTTCTGATGCAAATAATCTTGTTTTTGAATTGGACTACAGATTAGAACTAAAAGAATTTAACATTGCATTACAATTTCATAATTTAACTGATTATGAAGCTTCTATTAAATCTTTCGAAAATTTTATCTTGGATTTTCCTGGGTCAAATTTAAGAGAGAAAGCAATGTATTACAGATTTGATTCTGCATATCTTCTTGCTATTAATAGTGTTTCTAGAAAACAACAAGATAGAATTAAAAATGCATTTTCATATTATAGATCATTTAGAAACGATTACGATCAATCAGAGTACATGACAGAAATAGACTTAAAAATTTCTGAATTGAATAAAATTAATAATATATAATTATTACCATGGATATAAAGAAAACCAACGCGTCTCAGACAACCAAAACTTACAATAGAGGTGAGATTGAAAATAAAACGCAAAATATATATGAAGCTATTTCAATAATTTCAAAAAGAGCAGAGCAAATTAATGGAGATGTGAAGAATGAATTAATTGAGAAATTAGATGAATTTGCAACACACAATGATAGTTTAGAAGAAATATTTGAAAATAAAGAGCAAATTGAAGTATCAAAGTTCTATGAGAGATTACCAAAACCTCACGCCATTGCAGTTCAAGAATGGTTAGAGGATAAAGTATACCATAGAGATAGCTCAGAAGAAATAGAAGAGTAAAATGTCTGTCCTTAGGGGTAAAAAGATCCTTTTAGGTATTACCGGAGGTATAGCAGCATACAAAACCCCAATTCTTGTTAGGTTATTAAAAAAAACAGGTGCGGAAATTAAGGTTATTTTAACAGAGAATGCAAAGGAATTTGTTACTCCTTTATCTTTATCAACAGTTTCTGAAAATCCAGTATTATCTAAGTTTAAGGATGATGATGAAAACTGGAATAATCACGTTGATCTAGGACTTTGGTGTGATTTTATGATTATTTGTCCTGCTACTGCAAACACCCTATGTAAAATGGCAAATGGAAACTGTGATAATTTGTTAATTGCTGCATATTTGTCCTGTAAATCAAACATATTTTTTGCTCCAGCCATGGATTTGGACATGTATAAACATGAATCCACTAAGAAATCAATTGAAAAGCTAGTGAGTTTCGGAAATATTTTAATACCCCCAGAATCTGGTGAATTAGCAAGTGGTTTGGTGGGTGAGGGTAGATTACCTGAGCCTAACTCAATAGTTGATTTTTTAATTGCACATTACTCTAAAAACTTACCATTAAAAAATAAAAAAATTTTGATTACTGCAGGTCCAACTCTTGAGCCAATCGATCCAGTGAGATTTATTTCAAATTATTCTTCAGGAAAAATGGGATATAGATTGGCAGAAGAAGCTAAACGTCTGGGAGCTTCTGTGTGTTTAATTAGCGGTCCTAGTAATGAAACTTTTTCTGTAAATACTATAGATTTAATTAAAGTTAAAACTTCACAACAGATGGAGGAGGAAGTTATGAGTAGATATAATAATTCTGATATTGTAATTATGGCGGCAGCAGTTAGTGACTACAGACCTAAATTATATTCTGAAAAAAAAATTAAAAAGAAATTAGAGGAAGAGGACTTTAGTATTGAGTTTAAAAAAACAAATGATATTTTATTTAATCTTGGCAAGTTAAAAAAGAAGCAGTTATTAATTGGATTTGCTCTTGAAAATAACAATGAAATAGAAAATGCAAAAAAGAAATTAAAAGAAAAAAATTTAGATGTGATTATCCTTAATTCCTTAAATGACGAAGGTGCTGCTTTTGGTCATGACACTAATAAAGTAACAATCATTGATAATAAGCTTCGAATAAATCATTATGATTTAAAGGAAAAAAGATTTGTTGCAAATGATATATTTCAATATATTATAATTAATAAATTATGAGGAATATATTTTTACTTTTTTTACTTTTCAATTTGTCTTTTTTTTATGCTCAAGATTTAAACTGTGAAATTACAATTGATGCTAGACAAACAGGAAAGGAAAATCTACAGGTATTTAAATCTTTAGAAAATCAACTGAATGAATTTATAAATAATAATTCTTGGACCGGAAGATCAGTGAAGCCCAATGAAAAGATAAATTGTGCTATGTTTTTAAATATATCCTCAATGGATAATGATTCTTTTAACGGTACCCTGCAAATACAGGCCTCAAGACCTGTATATAATAGTTCTTACTCATCGCCAGTTTATAATTTTAATGACAAAAATTTTAAATTTCGTTACCAAGAGTATCAAAATTTAAATTTTAATCCTAATCAGTTTGAAAATAATTTAGTTTCAATTATCACTTTTCATATTTACATGATATTAGGTATTGACGCTGATTCATTTTCCCTTAATGGAGGTACTGGCTATTTTGAAGTTGCAAGAGAGATTTTAGATTATTCACAAAATCAAGGTTACAAGGGATGGGCTTCTAGTGATGGCTTACAGTCTAGATATTTTTTGATTGATAATATTTTATCTCCAACCTACAGAGAGTTTAGGGAAGTAATGTATGGTTATCACTTGAGGGGATTAGATAAAATGGCCGATGAGCCTAAAATGTCAAAAACAATATTAATTGAACAAATGAATGCATTAAATATAATGCATAGGAGACGTCCAAACTCTTTTTTAATGAGGGTTTTTTTTGATACCAAATCTGAAGAAATTTTTGAAATCTTCAAAGATGGTCCAATGGTATCTACTTCAAACCTGATTTCAATACTAAATAGAATATCCCCTAATCACTCTGAAAAATGGAGAAACATTAATTAAATAGTTTAAAATTGTTAAAATCCATTTCCATAAAAAACTATGTATTAATTGATAAATTGAACATTTCATTTAGTTCTGGCTTTTCAGTAATTACTGGAGAAACAGGTGCAGGTAAAACGATTTTAGTAGATGGATTATCTCTGTTATTAGGAAAAAGAGCAGATTTATCGGTAAATAGAGATAAAACGAAAAAATGCGTTATTGAAGGGGTTTTTGATATAGGTGCCTATAATTTAAAATCTATCTTTGATTTAAATGAATTAGATTATGATTCGGAAACAATTTTAAGAAGGGAAATAAGTCCATCTGGAAAGTCAAGAGCTTTTATTAATGATAGTCCGGTAAATTTACATCAGTTATCAAAAATTGGTTCAAGAATAATTGATATTCACACTCAGCATCAAAATTTAAATATTTTAGATCAAGAATTTCAATTTGAAATCATTGACGCATTCTCAAACAATATTGAGATTGTTGATAAATTTAGATTCATTTTTAATCAGTATCAAGAGCTGCAAAGAAAAATTGAAAAATTCAAGTTTGATAAAGACAGCTTGAATCAATCTATAGATTATAATAAGTTTATTTTAAATGAACTTGATAGCGCAAATCTTTATGAGGAAAATTTAGAAGAATTAGAGAAAAACCAAGTTTTTCTTTCAAATTTTGAAGTTATTTCTGAGGAACTTTCTTTTATTAATAATTTATTGATTGATGAAAATATTGGTATTCAGACAAATATTCAGAAGCTATTAAACTCTCTCTCTAAAATTTCAGCTAAAACTGAAAATTTAAATAAGTTATATGAAAGGGTTTTAAACATATCCACTGAATTTGAAGATGTCAATCAAGAATTAAATGAACAATTTGAATCCCTTGAAAATAATCCCGAAAAACTAAGCTTATTAATTCAAAAAATAGATGCCATTAATAATCTTTTAAGAAAGCATTCAGTTAGTTCAATTATGGATCTGAAGCTGTTGAGAGATGAATTTGCATCAAAAGTTGATTCTACGGAATCTATTGATGATAAAATTGAAGAATTTGAAATTAAGTTTAATAATCTAAAAAACGAATTAACAAAAATTTCTAAAAAAATCACAAAAAACAGAATGGATGCCATTCCTAAATTTACTACTGATATTGAGCTTATTTTAAAAGATCTAGGAATGGAAAATGCAAAATTTAAAATAGAGCTTAAACCATCGAATAATTTTAACTCTTTAGGTCTGGATGATATAAATTTTATGTTTCAAGCAAATAGAGGTTATGAATTCAAAGATCTGAAATCTAGCGCCTCTGGTGGTGAAATGTCAAGAATCATGTTGGCTGTTAAATCTATTATTGCAAAGTATAGAAAAATTCCATCGATAATTTTTGATGAAATTGATACTGGTGTTTCTGGGGCCATTTCCCAAAAAATGGGATTTATTATGAAATCTTTATCAAAATATGTGCAAACTTTCTCCATTACTCATATTCCTCAAATTGCTGCAATGGGATCTTCACATTATAAGATTTATAAATTTGATGAGGATAATATCACTAAAACAACAATTATCAAACTTACAGAGGAGGAAAGAATTGTTGAAATTGCTAAAATGTTAGAGGGAAGCAGTATTTCTGAATCTGCCATTAATCATGCAAAGCGGTTAATGAATTAATATTATCTTTATAATCTAAATATCTTAATTATGCCTCATAATTTACTTAAGGGAAAGAAAGGAATTATCTTTGGAGCTTTGGATCCTAATTCGATTGCTTGGGTTACAGCTGAGAGAGTTTTTGAAGAAGGTGGTGCTTTCGTTTTAACAAATGCACCTGTTGCGCTAAGAATGGGGCAAATTAATGAATTAGCCAAAAAAACAAATTCCACGGTTATACCTGCAGATGCTACTTCTTTGGAAGACCTTGAAAAACTTGTGCAAGAGTCTATGAAAATTTTAGATGGTAAAATTGACTTTGTTTTACATTCTATCGGTATGTCAATAAATGTTAGAAAAGGTAAATCTTACACAGACCAAAATTATGATTGGACGCACAAAGGATTGGATGTTTCAGCAATGTCTTTTCATCGTGTTATGCAAACTCTTTATAA
>CENP01093603.1_pt1 | contig 12073 bp, 12 predicted proteins | sample 361281 | NCBI WGS metagenome assembly CENP01 (sample SAMEA2591122, study PRJEB7988) | marine metagenome | biome: marine biome (ENVO:00000447); feature: deep chlorophyll maximum layer (ENVO:xxxxxxxx); material: saline water (ENVO:00002010), including plankton (ENVO:xxxxxxxx) | depth 70 m
TCTGTATTGTCTGCAACAGAAGAAGTTTTGGAAAGTGTACCAAGTTCAATTGAAGCTGCTGAAATAACAAAACTTGCTAGAGAAGAAAATTTGAACGCAGATGTGTTTGGACCCTTAGCATTTGATAACAGTATTTCAAAAAAATCTGCTGGTATTAAAGGTATTAAAAATTTAGTTGCAGGAGAAGCAGATGTATTATTAGTTCCAAGCGTTGAAACTGGAAATGCTCTTGTTAAAATGATGATTTATTTTATGGGTGCATGTGCTGCAGGAGTTGTGGTGGGAGGAAAAGTTCCGGTTGTAATAACTAGTAGATCGGATGAAGCACAAGCAAGATTAGCATCAATTGCTGCGGCAGTAGTAGCTTTGGACTAAATGATTAATTGAATTTTATAAAAAATTAACCTAAAAAAACTTAAAATTTTAAAAGGAGAGAAATGGCAATTACATACTTAAAAAAATCACCAAAAACATCATCAACTGATGATACAAAAACAAGAGAAATAGTTGAAAATATTCTTAAAGATATTGAGACAAGTAAAGAAGAAGGTTGTAAAGAACTTTCTAAAAAATTTGATAAGTATGAGGGTGAGGTAGTTATCTCTAAAGAAAAAATTGAAGATATTAAAAAAAATTTAGATCAAAAAACAAAAGATGATGTCCAGTTTGCTCACGAAAGAGTAAGAAAATTTGCAGAAGCTCAATTAAAAAATTATGGTCAAGATTTTGAAGTAGAATTATCTGATGGTTTGTATGCAGGTCAAAAATTAATTCCAGTTAATACAGCCGGATGCTATGTGCCAGCTGGAAGATATGCTCACATTGCATCTGCAGTTATGAGTGTAACAACTGCAAAAGTTGCTGGGGTTAAAAATATTTTAGTATGTAGCTCTCCAAAACCTGGTGTTGGTGTACATCCAACAATTGTTTACACCGCTGACCTTTGTGGTGCAGATGTAATTATGAATTTAGGTGGTGTTCAAGCAATTGCTGCAATGACAAATGGTTTATTTGGAAATGCTCCAGCAGATATATTGGTAGGTCCTGGAAACCAATTTGTTGCAGAAGCTAAGAGAATTTTATTTGGCAAAGTAGGTATTGATTTATTTGCAGGTCCAACAGAAATTGGAATTATTGCTGATGAAAACGCAGATCCAGAAATTGTTGCGGTAGATTTAGTTGGTCAAGCAGAGCATGGATACAATTCACCAGCTTGGCTTTGGACAACAAGTAAAGAATTAGCAGAAAAGGTTATCAAAAGAGTACCTGAGCTTATTGCTGATCTTCCAGAGTTACCAAGAACTAATGCAGAAGCTGCGTGGAGAGATTACGGAGAAGTTGTTCTTTGTGATACAGACGAGGAAATGGCTACGATTAGTGATGAGTACGCACCTGAACACTTAGAAGTTCAAACTAAAAACTTAGATTGGTTCCACAAAAGATTAAAAAATTATGGTTCTTTATTTATCGGTGAAGAAACAACTGTTGCTTATGGTGATAAATGTTCAGGAACAAACCATATTTTACCAACTAAAGGTGCTGGAAGATATACGGGTGGTTTGTTCGTTGGTAAGTTTATTAAAACTTTAAGTTTCCAAAGAATGACTAAAGAATCTACTGAACTTGTTGGAGCAGCTGCTGCTAGACTTTCAAGATATGAAGGGATGGAAGCTCATGCACGAACTGGGGACGTTAGATTAAAAAAATACGGTTATTAACCAATTTATTAAATAGGATTTAAAATGAAAAAATTTGAAGAAGTAATGAGCGTCAGTAATGAAATTGAAAACATCACTGCTGAAGAAGCAAAAAAGAAATTAAATGATCCTAATGTTCAATTTATTGATGTTAGAGATAAAGAAAGTTTTTCTAAAGGGACTATTGGAAATGCAATCCATTTAGATAGAGGTTTGCTAGAATTTTATTTAGCTGAAGGAAGTCCTATTGAAAATGATACTTTTAAAAATAATCCTGACAAAGAATATGTTGTATTTTGTGGTATAGGTGGACAAGGAACCCTTGCTACAAAGACGATGAAAGAAATGGGAATTAAGAACGTTAAAAATATTACAGGCGGTATGTCTGAGTGGGATAAGTTAAAAGATTAGTCCTTAATTAAATCTAAAACATCAATACCTATTTGCTTAAGTATATGAATTAGGTCTATAGGTACCCAATTTTCTCTAATTTTACCTTCATGGTGATGATAAAAATCCATAACTCTCATAGTTACCTTTTGATTATCAGATTTGTATCCTAACCAATCATCTGACCCATAAACTGCTTGAATGCTATGCCAGCCAGCAGTCATTGAAAAATTACCATCACCAAGTTCACAGTAATGTCCTAGTTTCCAATAATTTCTTTCTTTAAAAGTTTTTCTAAATGGTAACTGATGGTTATCGACAAATCCCTCTAAGTTTCTTCCAGTGCCTATTCCACTTGGTCCGTACCATATCATTTTATCATGCCAAAATTCACTTTGTGGATGATTAATTAATTTTTCTTTTAAATCTTCGTCTGAATTAGTTTCTAACTCTGGCTTTATGTTCAAGCTTCTTTGCATTGTTAAAGATTGGTCTAAACTCGCTTCAGAAACTTTCATATCTTTTTCAAAATAATTTACACCATCGGTATTAATTGGATTAAGCCAATTTCCCTCTGAACCTCTTGAAGGTTTAATTGGATTTTTACCTGTTTGAAAGATCAAATCTAATAGATCGATTAAGATATAACTTTCTACAATTTTATCATTTTTCAATTCATGGACTTCAGAGCATTTAAGATTTACCATTTTATTAATTGGCTTTATCCCAAAAATAGGTTTTTTGAACGTGCCTGAAAGCATAGATACTGATCCAACTTGAACTTTATCTCTAAATGTACCTCCAATGACTATTTGTTCTCTTCTCTCAATATCTGGGAAAGCTTCAAATAAAGGTAGCCAAAATTTTTCTTTGAAAGTAACTGCACCTTCAAATTCATTAACAGGGTGAAAACAATTAACTTTTACATCTTTATCAAAATAATTTTCTATATTTTGGTCTAATTTAGATATTCCACCTTCTATAATTGTTTTTAAGTAGCTTCTTATTTTTGTTTTATTATTAAAATTTTCTTCAGGTGTAATTTCTAATTTTTTTACACCTTGCTGTTCTTTTAAACCTGTATCAAATTGTTGTATTAGCATTTATAATAATTTAAGTAGGGTTAATATCATAATTCAAATAAAAAAACATATGGAAAATAGGTTAGCAAAATTTAATGAGCTGGTTCCAAGTACTCTGCCCTTTGTAGAAGGAAAACTTGAAGGTCATAAAGAAAGAAAAAATTATTCTATAGTTGGACCTGGTGTAGCTGAAGATAGCAAACAATTTATTAAAATTGCTATGCCTCATAGTTTTAATTTAGGTGCAGTGTCAGCACTTCCCCAAAATGGTTCGGGCCTACATAGTCACACAACTGCAGAAGTATTTGTAATTTATTCTGGTAGATGGAGATTTTATTGGGGAGCAGAAGGAAAAGATGAAATAATTTTGAATGCTGGTGACATAATTTCAATGCCAACTAATATGTTTAGAGCATTTGAAAACGCAGGTGACGAAGAAGGATTAATTTTTGTTGTTTTAGGAGGAGATGATCCTGGAATAATAACTTGGGTTCCAAGTGTTTTAGAAAAGGCAAAAAAAACTGGTATGGCACTATTAAATGATAATTCATTAATTGATTTATCTATTAATCAAATTCCAGAGGGAAAAACAATTCTTGAGCCTATTTCTCAGGAGGAAATAAAAAAATTTGATAACTATAAATTAGATCAACTAGAAAAGTTTATATGTAAAAGTAGTGAAAATTCAAAATATGAAAATAAACTAAATGAGAATATTAATTTAATTCAAATTCTTGGAAATAAATTTGAAACAAAAGAATTCTCTCCAGTAATAAATCAAGATACAGGATTTAATCTTTCGATTTTAAAATCCAGCAAAAGTCTTATAACCAATTTAAAATTTGAAAAACCTACAATAATGTTCTCAAGAACTGGAAAATGGGAAATAATGATTGATGATTTTCAGTGTGTTTTAAATGCTAAAGATACAATTTCTATTCCAATTAATTCAAACGTTAATATTAAAATAGATGAAAAAGAGGAATGTTACTTAAATTGTGTAACACAAATCTAATGAAAGGTTTTGATTCAAAATATAAAAACTTTCCCGATTACATACTAAAAATAACTAAACAAATTTGGGAAAATAAAGACGTTGAGTCTATTGCTAAATTTTACAGCGATAACATTCCAGTTAGATCACCTTTTGGTGTCACCTATGGAAACAAGCCTGTGATTGATGCTACTTATGCGACCTTAAAAGAATTTCCTAACAGACAATTGCTTGGTGAAGACGTGATTTGGAATGGAAATGATGATATTGGTTATCATTCATCTCATAGAATTTTAAGTAAAGGAACACATCTTGGTGATGGCTCATACGGCAAACCAACTGGTAAAAATATTTACTATAGAGTAATTGCTGATTGTGCATGTAAAAATAATCAAGTCTATGATGAATGGATTGTTCGTGATCAAGGAGCGATGGTAAGACAAATAGGATTTACACCGAAAGATTTTGCGCAAATTCTTATAGATAAAGAAGGTGGTGTTGAAAAAGCAAAACAATTATTTAATTCAAATTCTAAGATGAATTCAGATTACAAACAAGGCGCTGTACCTGATGATTGTACTGGAGGTAAATATTCCAAAATATTAAAAAATATCTTTAAAGATGATTATGATTTTTCCGATTATGCAAGAGCTGCAACTATTTATTGGCCTGGAAACAAAATTGGACATGGGAGAGAGGATATAATCAAATTTTGGAATGCTTTGAAAAATACTTTTAGTGATATGAAGTTTTCTGTTGAGCACATTGGTTATTTAGAAGAAGCAGATAAAAATCCTAAAGCATCAATAAGATGGTTTCTGGAAGGTAATCATTCCAAAGACACTGAAGAATTTGGAGAAAAATCAAATAAAAATATTTTTATAATGGGTATAAACCATACAGAAATAATTGATGGAAATATTATAAGAGAATGGGTTTTGTTTGATGAGGTTGCAATTTGGAAACAAATTTTAATGAAATAAATTATGAGTAAAATTAAAACAACGCATGTAGGAAGTTTACCAAGATCAAATGAATTATCTGACCTCTTGTTCAAGAAAGATCAAAAAGAAAAAATAGATTTAAATCAATTTGATGAAATTGTTCAAAGAGATGTGGATAATATTGTTAAAAAACAAATAGAAGTTGGAATTGACTATATTAGTGACGGTGAAATGTCTAAGATTAGCTATGCAACTTATGTTAAAGATAGAATTGATGGCTTTTCAGGAGAGAGTGAAAGAAAAGCACCAAAAGATTTAGATGACTTTCCATCTTTTAAAGAAAGAATTGCAAGAACAGGTGGTACTCCTACTTACACAAGACCTTGTTGTACAAGTGAATTAAAAATTAAAGATAAAACTTCTCTAACAAAAGATATAAATAATTTTAAACAAGCTTTAGAAAAAAATAATCATAAAGATGCGTTCATGAATGCTGCTTCGCCAGGAGTTATTTCGGCCTTCTTACCAAATAAATTTTATAAAAATGATGATGAATATTTAGAAAATTTATCAAACATGATGAAAGATGAATATGAGGAAATTACATCAAATGGATTAAAACTTCAGTTAGATTGTCCAGATTTAGCCCTTGCAAGACACATGACTTTTAAAGATTTGTCTGAAAAAGAATTTTTAATCAGAGCAGAAAAGCAAATAGAATGTTTAAATAATGCTATTAGTAATATTGATAGCTCCAAAATAAGAATGCATATTTGCTGGGGTAATTATGAAGGACCTCATTTACACGACATTGCACTAGAAAAAATTATGCCAATAGCTTTAAAGGCTAATATACAAACCTACTTGATAGAGTCGTCAAATCCAAGACATTCTCATGAGTGGCAAATTTTTGAAAACTTAAAAATTCCCAAAGATAAAATAATTGCTCCTGGAGTAATCGACTCAACTACAAACTTTGTCGAACATCCCGACGTTGTAAAAAATAGAATTGTAACTTATTCAAAAGTAATTGAAAAAGATCAACTGGTTGCTGGAACAGATTGTGGTTTTAGTACTTTTGCTGGCTTTGGAAATGTTGATGAAAATATAGTTTATAAGAAGCTAGAATCTTTGGTGCATGGCGCAGAACTTGCGTCAAAAGTGATTTAATTTACTCTTTAATTTAAACTTCGTAATAGATATAGTTTTCGAACTTAAATTATAATTTAACAATAAATAAAAAGAGAGAAAACATATGAGAAAAATACTAGTTACTTTATTGTTTTTACTTTTTGGGACTTCTGCTTATGCAGATTGTAACATTAAAAGTGGTTCAATAAATATTTTGGCTAATGATTTTCCTGCATTAAGAACTTTCGTTGAAACTTCTAAACAATGTAAAGGAAGTGCAGATTTTAAAGTGACTCATTCATCTGAACACAATAAAATCGCAGTGCCAGCACTTACTGCAAATCCATCTGAATTTTCAGCTAGAATTGCAGCAAACAGTTCAATCGTTCCTTTAATGAACCAAGACTTAATAAGACCTTTAGATGATCTTGTTAAAAAATATGGAAAAGGAATTCAAGACTCTCAATTGATCACAATTGATGGAAAAGTAATGGCTGTAGCATTTATGGCTAACACTCAACACTTATACTATAGAGAAGATGTTTTAAAAGATCTTGGTATAGCTGTTCCAAAAACATACGAAGAGGTAGTTGCTGCTTCTGAAAAAATTAGAGCTTCAGGAAAAATGCAATATCCATATGCTGCTGCTTACAAAGCAGGTTGGAACTTAGCAGAAGAGTTTGTTAACATGTACATTGGTCATGGTGGTGAATTCTTTAAGTCTGGAAGTGCAGAACCAAATGTAAATAATGCAAAAGGTGTAGCTACTTTAAACATGCTTAAAAAATTATCTGAATTAAGTAACCCAGATTATTTAACACATGATAGTGAAGCTATTAAAGTTGAGTGGGAATCTGGAAATGTTGCTTTAATGACATTGTGGGCTTCTAGATCAGGTACACTTTTAGATGATGAAGGTGATGCTAATATTACTAAAGCTACAAAACTAACTGGACCAGCTACAGTTGGGGGTGGAAATATCCCTGCTGCAACTTTATGGTGGGATGGTTTCACACTTGCAAAAAACAGATCTGACGCTGATGCAGAAGCTACATTTAGAGCTTTAGCTCACGCTGCATCAAATAAGAAAATGGTTGCTGACGCTGCTGACCAAGCTGTTTGGTTGGTAGAAGGATTTGTTCCAGGACCAAAATCTATTGGTGTAATTGAAGCTGTAAAAATGGGCGCAAAACCATATCCAATGTTACCACAAATGGGTTTAATGCATGGTGCATTAGGAAGTGAGATTGTTGAGTTTTTACAAGGTAAAGAATCAGCTGAACAAGCATTGAAAGATGTTGAAGCTGCTTACACTAGTAAAGCTAAAGAACAAGGCTTTCTATAAAATCTAATCTTTAAGTGGGGACCAAGTCCCCACTTAATAAAAAATTTCAATGCCTAATAAAACTTTTTTTTGGTTTTTTTTACCAACAGGATTAGCAATGGTCCTATTTATTGGGCTTCCTATCATTTCTACAGGAGTTCAATCTTTTTACGCTCAGCATGATCAAGTAGTTAAAGAGGTTAAAAAATGTGATCCATTTGGTTGTACTGTTTCAATTGTAGTCGACAATGAAGAAACTACAAAAATTAGAGAAGCAAAACCTCTTGGAAAGTTTAATGGTTTCGGCACTTATGTAGATAGAAACCATTTAGCAACACAAGAAATAAAAAAATTTTGGAATGAAACAGAAACTTTTGGTGAATTTGTCGATCAAGTAACTAATCTACCATTTTATAAGGCACTAATATTTACATTAACTTATTGTATATTTGTAACCCCAAATGTCTTATTGTTAGGTTTTATAATTGCCTTAAGTTTAAACGCAATCTCAAGAAAAATTAGAGGTCCATTAATCTTTGGTACTATTTTACCAATGATTGTAACTCCATTAGTTGGGTCTTTAGTGTTATTTTGGATGATAGACTCTCAAGGAATAATTGGAGCCAACATTCAAAATTTAATGAATGATCCATATTTATCTTTAAAATCCTCTAAAACTCTTACGTGGATAACAATTATAATCTATGGAATTTGGCATCACTCCCCTTTTGCATTCGTAGTGTTCTATGCTGCACTTCAAACAGTACCTCAGGAACCTATTGAAGCTGCAATTATTGATGGTGCTTCAAGATTTCAGAGAATAAAACACATTGTGCTACCTCATATTTACCCAGTGGTAACATTTGTTGCATTAATATCATTGATGGACAATTTTAGAGTTTTTGAACCAATTATTGGTTTTAGTGCCGAAGGTAGTGCGCAATCTCTTTCATGGTTAATTTACGATAACCTAGTAAATGAAGAAGTAATTTTGTTTGGTTCAGCTGCAGCAACATCAATGATGACAATCATTGGGATAGCTATTTTGCTTGCTCCTGTATTGGTTAGAACATGGAAAGAATTTAAAACTGCGAGATAGATATGGATTATGGGTTAGATAAAAAAACAAATACTTTAAAAACATTTAATACCATATTTATTATTTCTTGGTTGTTAGTTGCATGTTTTCCATTCATCTGGACTTTTTGGGGATCATTTAAAGTAAGAGCAGATTTTTTTTCAAGATCAGATTGGTGGTATGCAATTTCAGCTTTCAATACATTAATTGAAACTGGTGAAAAGTTTACGACAAATGCTTATCATGAAGCTTGGTTTGAAGGAGAATTTTGGAAAGCGTCTAAAAATACAATTATTGTAACTGTATTTGTTGTTAGTATTTCATTGTTTTTAGGAACTTTAGGAGCATACGCCCTTTCTAGATCAACAGAAAAATATGCATTTTGGATTCTAATGGCAGCTTTAATTTTTAGAGCTATGCCACATATAACTTTAGTATCAGGTTATTTATTTCCATTTTTTGAATTACAAATATGGGGAATACTTCCAACAACTATTGTTGTTTTAGTTGCTATTAATCAACCATTTACTTTATGGTTGCTTTATTCATTTTTTAAAACAATACCAAAAGAACTTGATGAAAGTGCATTAATTGATGGATGTTCATATTTTCAAGCATTTAGACATATTATAATGCCAGTGATGTGGCCTGGAGTTATTACTGCAGGATTATTTAGTTTGATGCTAGCTTACAATGATTTCACTGTAACAGCTTTACTTCTTAATCAAGAAAATCACACAATGGTTCCAAAGATACAAAGTTATTTAGGAACTAACCAACACGAAGGTAATCTAATGTGGGCAGTGTCCGCTGTAGTATCAGCAACAGCTCCATTGTTTATGCTAGTAATGTTTTTCCAGAGACAAGTCATCAGTGGTTTAACTACTGGGGCTGTAAAAGGTTGAAAAAATACTACAAAGCTTTGTTATTCGGTTCTATTGGAACACTTGTTGAAACTTCTGAAATTCAGAGAAAGTCCTTTAATCAGGCTTTTAAAAAAAAAGGTTTAAATTGGTATTGGACTAAAGAGGAATATATCAAACTACTAAACAAATCAGGTGGCAGCGATAGAATAAAAGAATACGCAAAGAAAAAAAATACAAAAGTTAATGCGAAGAAATTAAGAGATTTAAAAACTAAACTGTTCAATAATTACTTAAAGAAAAATCATTTAAAATTAAGACCGGGTGTGAAAAATATAATTAATCTCTGTAATAAAGAAAAAATTAGATTAGCTTTTGTAACCTCCACCTCAAAAAATAATATTAATTCTATTCTTTTCTCATTAAGAAAATCAATTAGTCAAAAAAATTTTAGTTTTATTGGGAATTCAAAAATAGTTAAAAATTTAAAACCAAATCCAGATATATATCTTCTTGCATTAAAAAAGCTTAAATTAAAACCTAAAGAATGTCTGGCTATCGAAGATTCTCAAGAAAGTTTAAATTCTGCAGTTAATGCAAAAATTAAATGCATAATTTTTCCAGGAAAATTTCATTTAAATAAAAAGTTTAATAACGCTTATAAAAAATTAAGCAAATTAAATAAAAAAATTATTTTGAGATAAAATCATTTACTAGATTATTAAATTTATCTGGTTCTTCTAAGTGAACATTGTGACTACAATTTTTAAATATTTCTAGACGACTATTCTTGATATTTTTATTTAACGTATCAACTTGTTCAAAGTTATAAGAGATATCTTTATCACCCCATATAATTAAGGTTTCATTTTTAATGTTTTTTAAATTTTCTATACCTCTCCAATTTTTCATTGCTAGTAGAGCATTATCAGCAGTTTCTAATGAAACATTTTTAACTGCATTAGCACACAAAAAATAATTTTTATCCTTATCTCCCTTCACAAACCATTTGGGAGGAACTCTTGAAAATGACGCCTCAGCACCTTCTTTTTTAAGTTTTTCTCTTGTTTCATCCATAGTTTCAAATCTACCAGGAATATCTCCTATAGATCCTGTTGCAAAACAGATTAATTTGTTAACTCTATCACCAACAATTTTTGCGATTTCCTGAACAATCATTCCACCCATTGAATGTCCAATTAAATTAAAATTTTCGATATTTTTTTCATCTAGTATTTTAATTATTTTCTTTGCCATCGCATTAATAGAATTTAATGATTGAGCATTATGACTTTCACCAAATCCAGGGAGTGCTGGAGCGATAACTCTAAAATTTTTTGAAAAGTAATCTTTTTGAAAACACCACATTTCTGAGGAACCTAAATATCCATGCACTAAAACAAATGGAAAGCCTTCACCTCTATCATCTACAAAAATATTACTCATAAAAGCTTAATTATCATTTCCTTTAAAATAAACAAAACTAAAAAACTCATAAAAGCTATAATGAATATATTTATTACCTGCCATATTTTTTTGTCATTGGCATACTTAGATAAATGATTTGATAAATATCCCAAAATAAAGAAAAACAAAAATGAAGCAAAAGACGCTCCTATCCCAAAAGCCAATTTTTGATTTAACAAGTAATTCTTAGAGAAATTTCCAAGAATAAAAACCGTATCCGAGTAAACATGCGGATTTAAATATGTAAACCCTAATGTTTTTAAGAAAATATTTAACTTTGATATCGCTCTAACATTACTTTGAAAATTAACTTCTTTATAATGAATTTTTATTTTTGAATATATAAAATGAATTAAAAAAACCACTAAAAGAAAATTAAAAACAAATTCTACTATTGAGTTAAAAAATTGGTTAAAAAAATGAAATAAAAAAATTCCAACAAAAATTAATATTAAATCTGAAACAGAGCAAACTAAACAAACTAAAAATACATGCTGTTTTTTTAAGCCCTGCTCTATTACAAAAATATTTTGAGCACCAATTGCTAAAATTAAACTTAGGCCAGTAAAAAAACCTAGCAGTGCATATTCCATTGATTTTTCTTAAACTCTTTTTCTACCCTGCACAACTCTATCAAGAATAAGAGCCACAAATAATATAGCAACACCGGCTAAAATACCTTGTCCTACATTGGCGTATTGAAGTGCTTCTAACACATCTTGACCTAAACCTTTGGCTCCAATTAATGATGCTACAACTACCATTGCTAGACTTAACATTACTGTTTGATTAACACCTGCTAATATGGATGGGGTTGCTAATGGCAGATCTACTTTTCTAAGCAAGTACCATTTGGATGCACCGTAAGCAATTGCAGCCTCTCTAATTGTTTCAGGCACACCTCTTAAACCAAGAACAGTTAATCTAACCACAGGCGTTCCACCAAATATCATTGTAATTATAACTGCAGCAACCTTTCCAGTTCCAAAAAATGCTATTACAGGAATCATGAATACAAAAGCAGGCATTGTTTGCATGAAATCCATAATCGGTCTTATCATTGAATAAAATCTTTGACGCCTTGCACAAAAAATTCCAAGAGG
>CENP01237333.1_pt1 | contig 12069 bp, 14 predicted proteins | sample 361281 | NCBI WGS metagenome assembly CENP01 (sample SAMEA2591122, study PRJEB7988) | marine metagenome | biome: marine biome (ENVO:00000447); feature: deep chlorophyll maximum layer (ENVO:xxxxxxxx); material: saline water (ENVO:00002010), including plankton (ENVO:xxxxxxxx) | depth 70 m
CAACTCTTACGTTCTCAATTATATGAAATTGAATTACAGAAGAAATTAAAAGCTCGAAATGATATAGAAGCATCCAAAAAGAAAATTGAATGGGGGTCTCAAATTCGAAATTATATAATGCATCCATATAAGCTAATTAAAGATGTTCGTTCTCAACACGAAGTAAATGACGTAGATAGTGTTATGAACGGCCAAATTGATTCATTTTTGAAAGCTTATTTAATGAGTATAGGGCAAAAAAATATTATCTAGTTTAAAATGGTAGTGAAAAATATAATTTTTGATCTTGGAGGAGTTCTTATAGATTGGAATCCAGAATATGTTTACTTGAAAGAATTTAAGGGTAACAGAAAAAAAATGAAATTATTTTTTGACAAAATCTGTACTTTTGAATGGAATGAAAATCAAGATGCTGGTTACCCCCTTGATAAGGCTACTGAGGAAAGAGTTGCTTTGTTTCCAGAATACGAATATCTGATTAGAATGTACTATGGTCGTTGGGAAGAAATGTTAGGCGAAGCAATAATTGGATCTGTTAATCTTTTAAAAAGATTCGTAAATAATCCTGATTATCGTGTCATCGCTTTAACAAATTGGAGTTCCGAAACTTTCCCAATTGCATTAAATCGTTTTGATTTTTTACATTTATTTGAAGGTATTGTAGTATCTGGTACAGAAAAAACTCGAAAGCCTTTTGCTGAAATATACAAGACTACTCTAAAAAGATATGACTTAAAGGCAGATGAATCTTTATTTATTGATGACAATCAACAAAATATTTATGCAGCTAATGCATTGAAAATACAAACAATTCGATTTCTTAACTCGAAACAATTAGAGAGAGATTTAAAGTTAAAGGGTATTTTTATTTAATGTCACTTTTAAAAATTATCCCCGTTGATTCAGAAAGTTTGAACGATTTACATAAAATATCCGTTACAACATTTGAAGAAACTTTTGCACATCAAAATACTAAAGAAAATATGGAGTATTATTTAAAAACAAATTTAAATAAAAAACAAATAAAAAAAGAATTTTTGAATCAATTTTCTAAATTTTATTTAGCATATAATCAGCAATTTATAGTAGGTTATTTAAAATTAAACTTTAAAAATGCTCAGAAGGAAAAAGTATTCAAAAACAAAGCTTATGAAATTGAACGGTTTTATATTTTAAAGTCTCATCAACGGAAAGGTTTTGGAAAAGAATTGTTTGAAAAAGCAGTTGATGTAGGAAAATCTAAAGGATATAAAAAATTATGGCTTGGAGTATGGGAAAACAATAAGACAGCTATTAATTTTTACAAAAAATTAAAGCTTAGTAAATTCGACAAGCATACTTTTTTGTTAGGAAATGATTTGCAAACAGATTTCCTAATGGAATACAATTTTTAAAATGGAGAACCGTTATCTGGCTCTAAATCATCTAAAGTTCCGTAAACATCATTTGGGTTTGAAGGATTAGGGTTCATTTTCGATTGAAATTCGAAGGGTGAATCAAAGCTATCCATATCTTCAAATTTACCAAGATGACTTATAAATTTTAGACGAATATTATCTAAGCCTCCATTTCTATGTTTTGCAATTATCAACTCTGCTTGCCCTTGAGAAGGAGTATGTTCTTGATCATCCCACTCATCTATATTATAATATTCAGGTCGGTAAATAAATGAAACTATATCGGCATCCTGTTCAATTGCACCGGATTCTCTAAGATCTGAAAGCATAGGTCGTTTTGTACCGCCTCTAGTTTCAACAGCCCGGGAAAGCTGAGATAAAGCAATAATTGGTATATCTAATTCTTTTGACAAAGCTTTTAAATTTCTTGAAATAGTTGAAATCTCTTGTTCTCTATTTCCTAATTTATTGTTTGAGCCAGCTGTCATTAATTGGAGGTAATCAACTATAATCAACTTAATACCATTTTGAGACGCTAATCGACGTGCCTTTGCTCTCAAATCAAAAATAGACAGTGAAGGTGTATCATCAATATATAATGGTGCTTTCTCCAAATCAGATACTTTTACGTTTAATTGTTGCCATTCATGATCAGCAAGCTTTCCAGTCCTCAATTTTTCAGAGGATAAACCAGTTTCAGCTGATATTAATCTTGTAATAAGTTGAACAGAAGACATTTCTAATGAAAAAAAAGCAACAGGTATTTCTTTGGTTACTGCAATATTTCTTGCCATAGATAGAGTAAGAGCAGTTTTACCCATACCAGGACGTGCTGCAATAATAATTAAATCGCTAGGCTGCCAGCCAGAGGTAAGCTTGTCTAGCTTTTGAAAACCAGTGCTAATACCACTTAAACCCTCACGCTTAGATATTTCTTCAATCCGAGTTTTGGCTTCTATTACTAAATTACGTGCTGATTCTGAAGAGTTTTTTATATTGCCCTTTGTTACATCATATAATTTGGATTCCGCCTCATCTAATAAATCAAATACATCAGTAGAATCTTCATAGGCTGTTTCAATAATCTCATTGGAAATACGAATTAAACTCCGTTGAATAAATTTCTGTAAAATAATACGCGCGTGAAACTCAATATGAGCAGAAGAAGCCACTCTTTGAGAAAGCTGAACTAAATAAAACTCGCCGCCAATAGTATCTAATTTCCCATCTTTTCTCAAAGATGCTGATACTGTTAATAAATCAATCGGCTGTGAGTCATGGAAAAGTTTGTATATCGCATTAAAAATATATTGATGCGCTGTTTTATAAAAAGAATCTGGTTGTAAAATATCGATTACCTCGTCAACTCCTTTCTTATCAATTAGCATCGCACCAAGCACAGCTTCCTCAAGATCTAATGCTTGAGGAGGTATTTTTCCCTGTTTCAAATTGATAACTGAAGTAGATTTAACTTTCTTCAGGCCTAAAGGTTCTTCCTTCTCCATAGAGCGAAAATACATACTTTAAAGAAGCATTTGTAAATAGATTATCAATTATCTTTTAAGAATTGTATGTTCATAAGTAGACCACTCTTGTTAAAAACATAAAAATTATTGATAAAAATTACCCATACTGATAAATTTTTCACGTCGTAGGTCAATCCTTTTTTTGGAATCTAATTTTTGAATTTGTTTAAAAGCAAAAAGAATTTCCTTTTTAACATTTTCAAAAGTCTGCTCCCTATCAAAATGAGCTCCACCTAGGGGTTCCTTTATGATTTTATCGATCAATTTATTTTTAAGCATGTCTCTAGGTGTAAGTTTTAAAGCCTCTGCTGCCATTTCTTTATATTCCCAGCTTCGCCAAAGTATAGAGGAACACGATTCTGGAGAAATAACAGAGTACCAGGTATTTTCCAACATTAAAATCTGATCACCTACTCCTATTCCCAAAGCTCCTCCTGATGCTCCTTCACCAATAATTATAACAATAATAGGAACCGATATAGACATCATCTCAAATATATTTCTTGCAATTGCTTCTCCTTGTCCCCTCTCCTCTGCTTCTAAACCAGGAAAAGCACCCGGAGTATCTATAAGTGTTATTATGGGAATATTAAATTTTGTCGCAGACTTCATTAAACGTAAAGCTTTTCGATATCCTTCTGGATTAGCCATACCAAAATTACGATATTGACGTGTTTTAGTATTATATCCCTTTTGAGTCCCGATAAACATAAATGATTGATCGTTAATTTTTCCCAAACCACCAATCATAGCCTTATCATCTGAAACATTACGATCACCATGCAATTCTAAAAAATGGCCCTCAGTTATTGCATTAATGTAATCTAAAGTATAAGGTCTCGATGGATGACGAGATAGTTGAACGCGCTGCCATGCTGTCAAATTTCCATAAATTTCTTTTTTAAGCTTATTTAGTTTTTTTTCAATTTGAGCACAAGTCTCTGAAACGTCTATCTCATTTTCAGTTCCAATTGAATTACATTTCTTAAGTTGATCATGTAATTCTTTAATTGGTAATTCAAATTCTAAATATTCCATATAAAATTGTCTAAAACAAATGTAAAAATTCTATACAATTAGATTTATTTTTTTAGTTTTTTCTTATGCTTATAGATTCCATTCATAAAAATTGAAGAAATCACAATAAAAAAACCAAAATAAAAATTAAAACTTAAATATGTTTTTTCTCCCCATATTAACAATGATAATAAGATACCATATATTGGTTCTAGGTTAATTATCATCATTATGGTGAAAGATGAAAGATACTGCATCACTTTTATAGAAGCGTTAAAGGCATATGAAGTACACAAGATAGCTAAGATCATAATCCAGAATAAATCCCAATTCTTTAATTGGAAATATTCCAAATTAAGTTGATTACAATTAAAAGCTGAGATTACACCAATAATAGTACCTATTAATAATTGATAAAAAGAAAGTGTTATTGGTCTTGCTTGTTTTACCATTTTACCATTAAGAATTGTAAATAAAGATGAAAGGAAAGCAGATAAAAGTGCTATTGAAATGCCTTTGATTTGTTCATACTCTGCTTGAAATATCAAACCTATACCGAATGCAGTTAAACTTCCAAAGATTAATTCATATGATAAAAATTTCCTGTAATTTAATATTGGATCTAAAATTGCAGTAATCAAAGCACCGGTTGCCATCATACTTAGAGTAAGAGGTACACCTGCAATCTTGATTGCATAGAAAAAAGTAAACCAATGAAGTCCAATAATTATTCCTCCTAAAACTACTTTACCCCAAAGCAACTTTGATAATTGAAAATAATTAGGATAAAAAAAAATAAAAAAAATCGCTAGACCCATTGCAGCTATACCCATTCTATAAATAACTAGTGGTAAAGCAGAAATTGAAATTAAATCTCCTAACACAGCCGTAAATCCAAATAGAAATACAATGAAGTGAAAAAGCAATAAGTTTTCCTTTCTATTTCTTCGCATGGCGAAGTAAGAATAGAGCCAGAAAGCTAAAAATTAACAATGGAAGCCAAGCAGCTAAAAATGGCGGAAAAGTTGACTTGCTAACCATTACTCCAAAAATTTTATCAAAAAAAATGAATAAAAATCCTAAGGTTATTCCAAATGCTAAATTAACTCCCATGCCTCCTCTACGTTTAAAAGATGAAACTGCTACTGCAATAAGGGTTAATATAAAAGCTGAAATAGGAATACTCCATCTTTTATGTCGAACCAATAAATGATTATTTATTAAAGTTGATCCACGTTCTCTTTCTTGTTCAATAAAGCGATTAAGCTGTCCAAAATTTAAAGTTTCGGCAATATAATTTACTGGTGCTAAATCGGTAATAGCAAAGTCAAAAATAGTGTCTTTTCTAATTTCATTTTCATAAAACTCCTCATCACCTTGGAATGTTCTTTTTTTAAAAGACGATAATCTAAAAACACTATCTTTTTGTAACCAGCGTATCCTTCTAGCTTTTATTTTAAACTTTAAATTATTTCCTTCAAAGTGTTCTAGAGTAAAATTTGAAGCTTGTTTTCTTATGGGGTCATAATTACTAACATAAATGTATTCGTTATTATTAATTTGCTGAAAAACAATATCAGTTTTTCTAGCTTCTTTTTTTACAAGATATTTATATCGAAAATCATTAAAACCTTTATTAGAGTTTGGAATAATAAACATACCTGCAAAAAAGGCAAACACTGCAATAAAAGTTGCACCTAATAGAAATGGTCTTAGGTATCGAAAAAAAGAAATACCAGAGCTTAAAATGGCTATAACTTCAGTATTGTTTGCTAATTTTGATGTGAACCATATGACAGATAAAAATAGAAAAATAGGAAAAAGTGCATTAGCAAAATACCATGTAAAATCAATATAATATTCTAATATACTTGATATAGGAACTTCCTTTTCCTTTAGTTTATCAATTTTTTCTGCCAAGTCTACCATTATTCCAATAGGAATGAATAGTAAAATCATTACTGTAAAAGTTCCGATATAACGTTTTAAAATATATAAATCAATCAGTTTCATTATATTCAAAGACGTTCTTTCATTTGACTAACCATTTTTTCTTTCCAATTCCTAAAGCTACCATCTAATATATGTTTTCTTGATTCACGAACCAACCAAATATAAAAACTCAAATTATGAAGAGTAGCTATTTGTTTACCTAAGATTTCATTTACTGAAAACAGATGTCGAAGATAAGCCTTTGAATAATCCAAATCAGCAAAACAATATCCTTCTGGGTCAATTGAAGAAAAATCATTTTCCCATTTTTTATTTTTAATATTTATTGTTCCTGAAGCTGTAAATAGCATCCCATTCCTTGCATTACGAGTTGGCAATACACAATCAAACATATCAACTCCTAAAGCTATATTTTCAAGAAGATTAATAGGGGTTCCTACTCCCATTAAATAACGGGGTTTATTTTTAGGTAAAATAGAACATACTTCATCAGTCATTGAATACATTTCTTCAGAGGGTTCTCCAACTGATAATCCTCCAATAGCATTTCCTAAAGCATTTTTTTCTGCTATAAAGTGTGCTGAGGCTTTTCGTAAGTCATGATATACACTTCCTTGAACAATCGGAAAAAGTGTTTGCTTATAATCGTAAAATTGAGGTAACATTTTATCAGCTTTTATGCATCGATTTAGCCACCTGTGGGTTCGTTCCATCGAACTTTTTGCATAATTATAATCACAAGGATAAGGCGTACATTCGTCAAAAGCCATTATTATGTCAGCACCAATAGAACGTTGAATTTCTATCGCTCTTTCTGGAGTGAAAAAATGGAATGATCCATCTATGTGAGATTTAAACTTAACACCTTCCTCTTTAATTTTTCTATTGGCTGAAAGTGAATATACTTGATAACCACCAGAGTCAGTTAGTATTGGCCTTTCCCAGCTCATGAAATGATGCAGTCCACCTGCCTCTTCGATTATTGAAGTCCCTGGACGCAAATACAAATGATATGTATTGCCTAATATTATATCAGAGTTGATGTCATTTTTTAATTCTCTTTGCTGAATCCCTTTAACGGTTGCAGATGTTCCGACAGGCATAAAAATTGGTGTCTCAATTAAACCATGATCAGTAGATAATGTTGCAGCACGCGCATTTGAATAGGTATCAGTTGCTAAAAGGTTAAATTCCATTAATTACAAATATAGCATTCTACAAAGTAAATTTTGGATGAATATATTGTTAATTACTCTTTATAAAAAACACATAAAATTTGAATTAAGATCTTTGATAATGTATCAAGTTAAGTTACTTTTAGTGCATAAAAAATTTATATGCAAGACATTCTATCACTAGAAAAAACAACTACTCAAGTAAGACGTGATATATTACGTATGGTTCATAAAGTAAATTCAGGTCATCCTGGGGGTTCTTTGGGATGTGCCGAATTTTTTGTTGCGTTGTACTTTGTGCAAATGGAAATTAAGCTTCCCTTTTCTATGGATGGAAATAATGAAGATTTATTTTTTTTATCCAATGGACATATTTCACCAGTTTTTTACAGTGTTCTTGCTCGAAGAGGGTTTTTTCCTGTTGAAGAGCTAAATAGCTTTCGATTAATTGATTCTAGACTACAAGGTCATCCAACAACACATGAAGGATTGCCAGGAATTAGGATTGCTTCTGGTTCATTAGGACAAGGCTTATCGGTTTCAATTGGAGCTGCTTTATCAAAAAAAATAAATAATGATCCTAAAATAGTTTATACCCTTTTAGGTGATGGAGAATTACAAGAAGGTCAAAACTGGGAAGCTATTATGTTTGCTTCAGGAAAAGGAGTTGATAATTTAATTGCAACAGTTGATTTTAATGGAAAACAAATTGACGGAAATACAGATGATGTTCTTCCGATGGGGAGTTTAAAAAAGAAATTTGAGGCATTTGGATGGAAAGTAATTGAACTCAATAATGGAAACTCAATAGAGAAAATACTTAAAGCATTAAAGCAGGCAAAGACAGAATTAGGCAAAGGTGTCCCTGTGGTAATAATAATGAAAACTGAAATGGGGAATGGTGTAGACTTTATGATGAATACCCATGCATGGCATGGAAAAGCTCCAAACAGTGAGCAACTAGAAAATGCATTAGGTCAAAACAAAGAAACTCTGGGTGATTATTAATATTGAAGATAAAAAATGACAGAATATAAAAATCAAGGAAATAAGGATACACGTTCAGGTTTCGGAACAGGATTAACTGAACTCGGAAGAACGAATCCAAATGTGGTCGCACTTTGTGCAGATCTTATTGGTTCTTTAAAAATGCAAACCTTTATTGACGAAAATCCAGACCGTTTTTTCCAGGTTGGAATTGCAGAAGCCAATATGATGGGTATTGCAGCAGGGCTTACTATTGGTGGTAAAATTCCCTTCACAGGAACCTTTGCGAACTTTTCTACTGGTCGAGTTTATGATCAAATTCGACAGTCAATAGCATATTCTGGTAAAAATGTAAAAATTTGTGCTTCACACGCTGGAGTTACTCTGGGTGAAGATGGCGCTACTCACCAAATCCTTGAAGATATTGGTCTAATGAAAATGTTACCAGGAATGACTGTGATCAACCCTTGTGATTTTAATCAAACTAGGGCTGCTACAATAGCTATTGCTAATTTAAAAGGACCAGTTTATTTACGCTTCGGTCGTCCATCAGTGCCAAATTTTACTACAGATAATCAAGGCTTTAAAATTGGGAAAGGAATTTTATTGCAAAAGGGAAAAGATGTAACTATTGTTGCAACAGGACACTTGGTTTGGGATGCCCTTGAAGCAGCAAAAGAATTAATAAATGAGAATATAAAAGCAGAAGTAATTAATATCCATACAATTAAACCACTAGATGAAGAAATTATTATTAATTCAGTCAATAAAACAAAGTGCTTAGTTAGTGCTGAAGAGCACAACTACTTGGGCGGTATGGGAGAAAGTATTGCCAGAGTACTTGCAAAAAAAAGTCCCACTCCTATGGAGCTTGTAGCAACTCAAGATACATTTGGAGAATCTGGAACTCCTTCACAATTGATGACTAAATACGGTTTAGATAAAAATGCTATAATTAGAAAGGTTTTAAAAGTAAGAAGTCGTGTATAATAAACTTTAAATAAAATAAAGCTGGTTTATTATGTGATTTTCAAAATATGTTAATGTTATGAGTTTTAAATTCTGTACCCTTCTTTATATTTTATTTTTTACAACAATATCGTTTGGCCAATTTGAATATGGTGTAAAGGGAGGAATAAATATTAATTACTCTGGAAAAATTACTAATGCTCATTCTGATTTAACTTCTTTAGAAAATATAACAGAAAATATGAAAGGATATTTTATTGGTAGTTACCTTTCTATTGATTTATTTTTCTTGTATTTGCGTCCTGAAGTTCAATTTACACATCTCAATAAAAATTTTAGATCACTTTCACTGTCTCAATCTCGTATTGAGGCACCAATATCTGTGGGATATAAATTTTTACCCATTTTAAGTTGCTTTATGGGGCCAACTTTTCAATATAATTTTGAACCAAAAATTGAAAATATTAGTCTCTCAGAAATGGAAAAAAATGCTTCTGTTGGAATTCATATAGGTGTACGCATTCATCTTGGCCCGATTAATGCAGATGCACGGTTTGATCGTGGAATAAGCCCTAATGAATTGAATTTTTTAGAACAAAACGGAGTCCCAATTTCTGGTAAAATCGACAACCGCTCTGAGCTATGGAGCCTGGGAATCTCTTATAGGTTTTAATCAATCTGAGTCTAAATAATCTGCTAAACCGTCTCCATCGGAATCATCTGGAATTCCGTCTTCATCATTATCATACTCAAGAGATGATAATATTCCGTCACCATCGTGGTCAGTTTGCTTAACCAAAAATAAATCAATCTTGAAAATTATAGGTGAGTATGCCGGTATTGAACCTGTAGCACGCCCAAAATATCCCAATCCTGATGGCATAAATATAGCACCTTGTCCAAAATTTGAAAAACTAGGAACGTTGTTTTGATCTACAGAAAACTCTCCTGATTTTAAAGCTGGTATTCCTTCTCTAAATCCACGGACTACAGATGTGAGGTCAAACCATATTGGAGTAAACGATTTGTCAAAAGTAGATTTATTTAGCAACAATCCTTCATACGACACATATGTTGAATCAACAACAGAAGGTGACTCGCCAATACCCTGTCGGGCAATCAAAGTATATATTGGATGATCAACATAAGATCCTTCCGATATCCTAACATTTATTATGCTTTTATTGACCTGATTAATTAATGGTATCTTATTTGAATTTTCACCATATATTGAATCAAAAATTATATTAACATTTGAATCATCATTCTGAAAGTCTTCGTAATTATAAAAGTGCGTTGATAAAAAATCCTCTAAACTTTGTTCATCTAAAACCGCTTGTTCCCCAAAGTCACGAGGGGGTTCAATTTCGTCATCATTATTGCAAGAATAGATTATAGATACAAAGACTACTATATATATATAAAAAAATTTCAAGAATACTTTTTTAAGGTTTCCCAAGATACAATTTTACTTTATTTTTGTAGATAGTTTTAGAGAAGTTTTAAACATGCGTGTAGATAAATATTTGTGGTTTATTCGGATTTTTAGATCGAGAAATATAGCCACTAATGCTTGTAAAAAAGGGAAGGTTAAAATCAACAGTCAAGTCGTTAAACCCTCCAGTGAAATTCTCCCGCTCGATATAATTGAAATAAAACGAGACGAATTTAGGCATACTTTTAAGGTTTTAGATCATCCTAAAAGCAGATTGAATGCCAAACTAGTAAACCTTTATTGTGTAGAAATTACAGACGGTAATTTAATTCACGAAAAGGAATTAAAAAGATTATCTGCGAAAGTATTTAGAGATAAAGGGACCGGAAGACCTACAAAAAAAGAACGTAGAGATATAGATGAGCTTAACTTTAATGATGATTAAAAGGATTTATTAATATGGTAAAACAAATAAATAAAATTAGGGATTCAGAAGATATTAGATTTTCTATTAAACGAATTGCATACCAGATTTATGAAGCTAACCTTGAAGAAGAATCAATCGTGATTGTAGGTATAGGAGAATCAGGACGTTTGTTAAGTAAGATGATTGGAGAAGTATTAGAATTAATAAGTGATATAAATTTAACTTATGTTATTTTAGAAATAGATAAAAAAAATCCTCTTAATAGTGTAAAAAGTAATGTCCCCTTGAAAGAGTTAAAAAATCAATCAATAATAATAATTGATGATGTACTAAATACTGGTAGTACCCTAATGTACTCTGTTTCTTATTTCCTTCAAGTTCCCTTAAAACAAATCAAAACAGCTGTGATGGTTAATAGAAATCACAAAAAATTTCCAATTAAAGCAGATTTTAAAGGAATATCACTTTCAACATCAGTTAATGAACATATTAAAGTTGAGCTTAAGGGGGAAGATTCAGGAGTATATCTAAGTTAATAGACTCTGTAATTCAGAAGTAATTTCTTCAATTGACTTTCCATCGGTATTAATTTTAAAATCTGATTTAGAATAAAATACATTTCTTTCAAATAAATGTTTTCCAACAAACTCTTCAATCTCTTTAGAATTTTTTAAATGTGATATTAAAGGCCTTATATTTTTTTCTGATTTCAATCTTTTAGTTAATGAAATTATCCCTGTTTTAAGATAAAAAGTTTTGACTTGATCAAATGAATTTAAATAATCCATAGTATTATGATAACATGGTGTTCCTCCCCCAAGAGAAATAATCATAGGAGTATCATCATTAATCAACTCTTCTAGAGCATTTCTTTCTTCATTTCTAAAATATATTTCGCCTTTTGTTTTAAAAATTGAAGTTATTGATAATTTGTTTTTGTTTTCAATGAATTTATCTAAATCTGAAAATTTATAATTTATTTTTTTATTTAACAAATTACCAACACTTGTTTTACCACTTCCCATATAGCCTAACAAGATAATTTTTTTTGTTTTCATTCAATTTTATATCCCCATACAAATTTATATCAAATCAGAAGTAAAAATACATATTTGATAATTATATTTGCAGCCTCAAAAAGATTCGGTAGCTCAGTTGGTAGAGCATCTCCCTTTTAAGGAGA
>CENP01110907.1_pt1 | contig 12048 bp, 17 predicted proteins | sample 361281 | NCBI WGS metagenome assembly CENP01 (sample SAMEA2591122, study PRJEB7988) | marine metagenome | biome: marine biome (ENVO:00000447); feature: deep chlorophyll maximum layer (ENVO:xxxxxxxx); material: saline water (ENVO:00002010), including plankton (ENVO:xxxxxxxx) | depth 70 m
ACTATATCTGCTAATTGATCAAAAGGTGCTCTTGAACCATCTAGTTGCCTTCCTCCATGATTAGAAACCATTATAGCACTGCAACCAATATCAATGGCCCTCTTTGCGTCTTCTACTGACATAACTCCCTTAAGTGCAAATGGTTTTTTCCACTTTTTCACGCAGTACTCTGCATCCTTCCAGTTCATTGACGGATCGAATTGTTCGTTGATATAACCCATAACCGATCTATCAATACTGCTTCCTTTTTCTGTCATGTGTACAATATTTGCTAGTTTGAACTTTTCACGAAATAGATAATTTAAACTCCACTCGGGGTGAAGCGCAAAACTTAATAAACTTTTCAATGTAAGTCTAGGAGGAGTACTAAAACCAGATCTGTGATCTCTTTCCCTATTGCCAGCTACTACTGTATCTACCGTTAAACACATCGCATCAAAGTTAGCTTGTTCACATCTTGCAATTAGATTGTCTGTGAGGCCTCTGTCTTTGTGTATATAAAGTTGAAATAATTTTGGACCTTTGGTTAAATTTCCAATCTCTTCAATGCTTGTTGTGGCCATTGTGGATGTGCCAAACATTGTGCCCATTTTTTCAGCAGCTTGTGCAGTAGCTCTTTCTCCTTCATGATGATAAAGGCGGTTCATAGAAGTAGCTCCCAAAAATAATGGAAAATTGATTTTTTTTCCAAATACTGTAGTTGATAAATCTATATTACCAACTCCCGCCAAAACACTTGGGATCAAATCACAATCGTTAAAGGACTCAGTATTTCTTCTAAGAGTTGTCTCATCATCTGACCCACCGTCAATATAATGAAAGATTGGAGAAGGTAGTTTCTTTTTGGCTAGTTTTCTAAAATCATCAAAATTGTAGCAGCGATCTAAAGACATTATTGAAATTTGTTTAAAACTTTTTTGAAAAAGTTATTGATTGATTGTCAGCACCGGGGTTTTTTTCTCCCCAGTCATTATTAGAAATATGGCTGTAGCTATAGCCAATCTTAGAATTTTCAAATATGTCAAAACCTACTTTGACTTCGCTTTTAAATTCAAGAACGTCACCTAAATCTTTTCCATCTCCTTTTTGATAGTACCCAGGAGTAAAACTCGGTAAAATTTTTACAGGTCCTAAATCATATTCTGCTTCTACACCTGTATACAAATAGGTGGAGCCTTTGCCAGATACAAATCCTCCAGTAACCGGGGAGACTTTACCTAAAAACGTATCTCTAAATAAATTTGGATTTTTGTGCTCTATACCAAATAAATTTGTTTTGTCATCCCCAACTGTATCTGTTGTATCAAATTTACCTGTATAAAAAGTTATATTCTTGTTGCTCTCCTGAGCTAACAAGCTTGAACTTAAAAACAAAGAGCTAACTAAGATTAATAGAATTTTTATTTTCATTTATAGAAAAATACTACCATATCTTTAAAAAGTATAGCTTCAATTAGCCTTATTATTCTTTCTTTTTTTTATCAAAGCATAAATAATTATTGCGCCGAAAATTAAAATCAAATAAGGCAAAAACCATAAAAGGAAATTGCCTCTGTTAAATCGTGGTTGGTAGACTATCCACTCACCGTACTTACTTATTAAAAATTCATATATTTCTTTTTTAGATTTGCCTTCATTTATTTTATCTTTAACTACCAATTTAACAGTTTGTGCAAATTCAGAATTAGAGTCAGCTATTGATTGACCTTGGCATACTAGGCAGCGAAGATTTTTATAAATTTCTATATGAAGTTTAGTAACTTCATCAGATTTAAGATGAGAGAAAGTTAAAAAAAAAATTATAAGGATTATTTTTTTCACAAGTCTAACTACTTTGTTAAATTTATTATATCTTTGTATTCATCTTGATTAAGTGGTCCAATAAATTTTTTAATAATTTTCAAATTATTATCTACCAATATACTTTCAGGAATACCGTAAACTCCAAAGTTTATTGAAACTTTACCTTCTGAGTCAGCAGCTGAATAATGATAAGGATCACCAAATTTTGAAAGAAATTTATTTGCATTTTTTTTATCATCTTTAAAATTTATTCCAATTAATTTTAAATTTTTTGCATTTCTATTTAAATTCATTAAATATTTATGTTCAGCTCTACAAGGACCACACCAAGATGCCCAAAAATTTATTAAATTATATTGATTCTCTTTTATTAATTCTTGATTAATTTCTAAATCCTCATTTAGAGAATTCAGTGTAAAATTATCTAAATTTGTTCCAATTAGATTTTTAGTATCATAAATTTCTGTTTTTTTTAAACCAACATAGAAAGTTCCTATTATAAAAATAGCTAAAGCAAATAAAATGAGTTTTAAAAAAGTTTTTTTCATCGTGTTTTAATTTTAATTAATCTTATAAATCCTCCACTTGCAATTAGTATTGCTGAAATCCATATCCAAATCATGAAGGGTTTATTTTGAAACTTAATATTGTAATAATCTGATCGAGAAATATTACTCATAGTAAGATAAATATCAGACGATAATTTTGTTTTTATTGAAGCTTCATAAGTTAGTGTTTCTGGCTGTTCATAAATTCTTATTTCAGGATATAAAATTTCCTCAAAATTACTTTTGAGGTTTATTAATCTAAACTCTCCGACTATTTTTTTGTAGTTTTTTTCATTCTCCATTTGGATAGAATTAAAATTAATTTGATAAACGCTAAATTTTTTTTTCTCTCCAACTTTTAAATTAAAGTCATTTTCAGTTGTAAAATTATGACTAATACCAATAAAAAGAATTAGCATTCCAAATCCTAAATGAGAAATAATTCTTGAAATGTCACTTACAGTTTTATTTTTAAAAAAAGTTAAAAGATCTTTTACTGAATGTATAATTAAAAAAATTGAGGAAATTATGATTAAATTTGAAATAATACTATATTTACCCAAAAGGAAATAAATTAAAAAATTAAGAATTATTGCAGCAATTAGTATTAAAAAGTTTGATAAAAATTCTTTATACTTATTTTTAATCCAATTTATTTTAGGTCCAAGTGCCATAAAGATCAAAAATGGAATTACAAATGGAAATATAACTGCACTATAGAATGGTGGACCCACAGAAATTTTAGTGTTGTTTAAAACTTCTAAAATTATAGGATAAAGAGTTCCTATCATCACTGCAGTTAGAAAAAAAAACATAAACCAATTATTTGCTAATATTAATGTTTCTTTGCTTTTTAATAAGAAGTTATATTCCTCTTTCTTGCTATAGCGAAAAAAAACAATTAGTGCCAAAAATATCATCAAAGATAAAAAAATTAAAATATATAATCCTCGTGAAGGATCATTCGCAAAAGTATGAACTGAATTTAATATACCAGATCTTACTAAAAAAGTTCCGGTCACACTTATCGTAAAAGTTAATAAACATAAAATAATTACCCAAGAGTAAATTGAATTTCTTTTTTCTAAAACTATAACTGAATGCATAAGTGCAGTAATGACAAACCAAGGCATTAATGATGCATTTTCTACAGGATCCCAAAACCAAAACCCACCCCATCCTAATTCATAGTAAGCCCAAATAGATCCAGCAGTAATACCAAGTGTTTGAAACGACCAAGATATTAATACCCAAGGTTTTATTGATTTTGCAAAAAACTTATCTCTACAATTACTTATCAATGATGCTATTCCTGCAGAGAAATAAATTGAGGATCCCACGAAACCAATATAAAGCAAAGGAGGATGAATTGCTAAAGCTGGGTCCTGCAAAATTGGATTTAAACCAAGTCCCTCTATTGGAATAGGATAAATTTTACTAAATGGATTTGAATTAATAAGTAAAAAAATTAAAAATCCTAGTATTAAAAAATTTTGAAAAATTAGAGTGTACAGAAGATAAGATTTATTATTGTGTTTGGTAAAAACCAAAAATAAAAAAGAGAAAATTACAAGTATATTTATCCATAACAGTAAGCTTCCCTCATGACTGCCCCATGCTCCAGATATCTTATAAAAAAGTGGCTTCTTTGTGTGTGAATTTTCATAGACATTCACTAAAGAAAAATCAGAAATAACAAAAGCAACAATCAATACGATAAAGCTAAGAATAGAAAAAGTAGTTTGAAAAGTTACTAAATTTAAAATTTTTTGATTTACTAAATTATTTTTAATGTGAAGATCGACAAAAGATTTATAGATTACTGTGATACTTAAAAGAGTCGTTAAAATTACCAAAGTTATTCCTGTATTACTTAACATTAGTTTTCTAAATTTGTTTTCATTTCTGGAGGCATATAATTTTCATCATGCTTTGCTAAAATTTTATCTGCTATGAAAAACTTTTTATCCTTTAGTTTCCCCTCGGCTATTACTCCCTTACCTTCAGCGAATAAGTTTGGGACGGTTCCTGAATAAGTTACAATAATTTCATTTCGAAGATCTGTAATAATAAATTGTACACCTTTTGAGTCACTTAATATTGATTTTTTTTTAACCATTCCGCCAACTCTCATTTTTTTTTCAAAGGATAGATTTTTTTTTTGATTAATTTCTGTTGGAGTATGAAAATAAAGAATACTTTCGTTTAAAGATTTCAATACAAAAAAGATTGAAATTATAAAAATAAATATAGTAGCTATTAAAAATATTATCCTATTTTTAACTTTTTTTGTTAGCATTAAAGAATGCTTTAATTTGTTTTTGAATTTTCTACTAAAATTTTGTTAGCAATTTTAGAATTCTCTAATACATGTTTTTTTTTAGCTTCTGACAAAGACTCTAACTCAAGTAAAAATTCTTTCTCGTATTTGTCTAAAGTTTTTTTAGTTCTTAAATAAAGAATAAATCCAGAGATTAAAACTATTCCGAACGAAGACCAAACAAAAACACCGTAGCCATTCATTAATATTAAATTTGATATCATAATCTTTTAATGTTTTTTTTCTTTATTCTAATGATTTCTGTTTTATATTTCATTAGAAAAATTAGCGCACCATACAACAATAAAACTAATAACATTGATAGTAATGGCAACATCATTGATGAATGTATACTATTAGAGACTCCAAATTTTATACTTGCTGGTTGATGTAGTGTTGTCCACCAGTCTACTGAGTATTTAATAATTGGTAAGTTGATTGCTCCTAAAATTGCTATCAAAGATGCAATCTTTAATAAAAGCTGTTCTTTCTTAATTAATTTGAAACATAAAATATAAATAATATAAAAAAACATTAAAACCATCATAGATGTCAATCTTGCATCCCAAACCCACCAAGTTCCCCATGTGGGCTCTCCCCAAAGTGAACCAGTGACTATAGCTAAAAAAGTAAAAAACAAACCTATCGGAGCTAAACTTTTGTTTATGTAAAAGAAATTTTTAATCTTAAAAATAAAAGCTGATATTGATAATACTGTTATTGCTGAAAAACACGCGAGACCTAGCCAAGCTGAAGGAACATGTACATACATTATGCGCATTGCATCACCCTGTATATGGTCTGCAGGAGATAAAATTAATGCAAAAACCAAACTTACAATCAAGATCGGAAAAAATATTGAATTAATAAATTTTTGTACTTTGCTTAAAGCTAAAAAAATATTAGTAGGTGAAAAAAAGTTAAACATTATTGAACTAACTACATTAATATGATTTTTTTGTGAAGAAGTAATTTAGGCCCAATTGAGAATTGAGAGGGAGTTAAAGAAGTATGAGTAATTCCCAATCAGGCTCTAACACCCCGAAAGATAAGTTAAATTTTTGTCATAGTTTTGAGTTAATAATGTTTAATTTGTGGCGAGGTAACCTTTTTATTAATTAGAGAGCTTAAAATAACTACTGCCTTTTTTTCCAGAAAAAATCTCTTCAATAAGCGGGTGCTTCACCGGCTCTCCTGATTTATCGTGCAGCAAATTTTGCTCAGAAACATACGCCTCATATGTGACACCATTGCTCTCAGCTAATAAATGATAAAATGGTTGATCTTTTCTTGGTCTAACGTCTTTTGGTATAGATTGATACCATTCTTCTGAATTGTTAAACTCAAAATCAACATCATAAATTACACCCCTAAAGTCAAAGTGGCGGTGTTTAACTACATTTCCAATTGAGAATTTTGCATTATTAATAGACATTTACAATATAGTTAATAGTTAATAATTTTTATGAAAAAATCAACATATAAATTTATTAAAGAATAAATTTATGTTAAAAATATTTTGTGAATAAGTCTTTATTAAAGTTTATTGCAGATTTTGGTCCGCTTCTTATTTTTTTTACAGTGTATTATAAAAGTGATAAAGATTTAATAGTTGCCATACCGCCTTTAATTCTAGCCACAATCATCGCTGTAGTTGTGGTGTATTTTGTTGAAAAAAAAATACCTTATATTCCTTTAATTGGAGGAATTATAATCTCAGTTTTTGGTGGTCTAACTTTATATTTTCAAAATCCAATTTTCTTATATTTAAAACCAACTATAATAAATTTAATCTTTGCAGCAGTTCTTTTAATTGGTAATTTATTTTTTAAAAAAAATTGTTTAAAATTTTTCTTAAAAAATGCTTTAGAACTTGATGAGACTGGGTGGAAAAAGCTAAATAATAGGTGGGCTTATTTTTTTATTTTTTTAGCTTTATTAAATGAAATAGTTTGGAGAACTCAAAGTGAGCATATGTGGGTAAACTTTAAAGTTTGGGGTATATTACCTTTAACTTTTATATTTACAGCTTTACAAATTCCTTTGATAAATAAACATAAAATATGAAAAAATTAAAGCTAGTTATAAATAATAATATTCAAAAAAATAAAAAAGAAATCTTTTTTATTAAGAAAGAACTTCAGACTATTTTAAATCTTTACGCAAAAATGGTCTCAAATGGAACTTGGAAAGATTATGGGCTTTCAACAGGAAACAAAGAAATTTCTTTTGATGTGTATCAAAGGGCTTCTGACAAACCTGTAATTAGAATACTTAAAAATTTAAGACCTAAATATATTAATGAAAAATTTTTGATTAAAGACAAGGATGGTAAAATTATAAATCAATCCGAAAATCTTAATAAATTAATAACTAAAACTGGCTGGAATAAGTTAAGGTTGGTGAAATAGCTATTTTTTATCTTCTTTGACCAAAAAGTCTTAAAAGCATTATAAATAAATTTATAAAATCCAAATATAAAGTTAAAGCACCCATTACTGCTTTTTTACCCATAAGCTCTCCACTATCGCTAGCTAAATACATATTCTTAATTTTTTGAGTATCGTATGCAGTTAAACCAACAAAGATTAGTACTCCTAGTATAGAGATTACAAAATACATCATTGAAGATTTCATAAATATGTTAACAATTGATGCAATAATTATACCTATTAACCCCATCATTAAAAATGAGCCAAGCTTTGTTAGATCTCTTTTAGTAGTGTAGCCATAAATACTCATAGCTCCAAAAGTTCCGGCTGTTATAAAAAATACTCGTGTAATACTCGTTCCGGTGTAAACCAAAAATATAGATGATAGAGAGGCGCCCATTAGAGCAGCAAAAATCCAGAACATAGTTTGAGCTTTTGATACGCTCATATTTGCTATTTTAAATCCCAAATAAAAAACTATTCCTAGTGGAGCTAACATTAAAACCCACATTAAAGCCGAGTTATATATTGCATTACCAACACTCGTTAGACCAATTATTTGCCCAGTTGATGAGTCTGTAACCACTGCTAGCTTAAACAAAACTAAAGCCACAAATCCCGTAAGAAGAACTCCTGATGCCATATAATTATAAACGTTAAGCATATAAGCTCTTAATCCCTGATCTATAATAGCTTGAGATAATGATGATTTTACCGTAGCGGTTTGTTTATTTTGATCCATAATAACAATATAATATCTTTTTTCTGCTTTTCAATATGCAATATTTACATTAATTTTCAACAAATTATTACAAAATTATGAAATTTAGAAAACTTGGTAATACAAATTTAAGTGTAAGTCTCATTTGTCTTGGCACTATGACATGGGGAACTCAAAATTCAGAGAAAGATGCTTTTGAACAAATGGATTACTCGGTTGACCAAGGTGTTAATTTTTTTGATACTGCCGAACTTTACTCTGTTCCTCCTACTAAGGACTCCTATGGTAAAACAGAAATAATGATTGGTAACTGGTTTGAAAAAAGAAAAAATAGGAAAAAAATAATTTTAGCTTCAAAAGTAGCGGGTCCTGGTTTGGATTGGATAAGAGGGGGTGAAAACAGCTTTTCTGAAAAAAAAATTGGTAAAGCTATAGATGACAGTCTGAAAAGGTTAAAAACAGATTATATAGATCTCTATCAACTACATTGGCCTGAAAGGTCCACAAATTGTTTTGGTAGAAGGGAATATAAAGTAGATAAAAATGAGGGTGAATGGAATGATTTTGAAAAAGTTTTACAAGCGCTAGAAAAATTTATCAAAAATGGAAAAATTAGATACATTGGGGTATCAAACGAAACTCCTTATGGTCTTTCAAAATATTTGGAGATATCAAAAAATAAAAATTTACCTAGAATGATGTCGGTTCAAAATCCTTATAGCTTAGTAAATAGAACATATGAAATAGGTATGTCAGAAATTTCTATAAGAGAAAAATGTGGTTTGCTAGTTTACTATCCTTTAGCATCTGGAGCATTATCAGGAAAATATAGAAACGGTCAAATGCCAAAGGATGCAAGAATGACTTTGTTTAAGGGTTGGGAAAGAATGCTTAATCCTATAGCGATGAAAGCCTATGATGAATACTATAAACTTTCTAAAGAAAATAATATGACGATGGTTCAATTGGCACAGGCATTTGTAAATTCTAGACCCTTTGTTACAAGTAATATTATAGGTGCAACTACAATGGATCAATTAAAAGAGAATATAGATAGTATAAAAATTGAACTAACTGAAGAAATAATAGAAAAAATTAATTTAATACATAACAATAATCCTAACCCAGCGCCATAAAATGTTTAGCAACCATTGAAATACTTTTTTTTTAGTATAAATATTCATTATGAAGTTTAGATTATTTTTAATACAATTGTTTTTTGTAATATCTGTTGAAGCAATCGCAGAAACCCCGAAGTCTGTTGGAAAATATAAAAACTGGCAAAGTTTTACGACGAATACAGACAAAGGTAAAATCTGTTTTGCTCAATCTGTCCCTTCTAAAAGAGGTCCAGAAAGTTTTAAAAGAGAGGACTCTAGACTATTTGTTACTTTTAGACCTGGAGAAAATATCACAGATGAAGTTAGCATCACTAGTGGACACTTATATAAACCGTCAAGTGTAGTTGCAAAATCAGGAAAAAGTAGTTTTAGTTTTTTTTCACAAGAAAAATTTGCCTGGTTGCTTGATGAAAGAGAAGAAAAAAAATTTATTAAGGTAATGAAGAGAGCAACAAATTTAATGATTAAAGCTAATGCAAAGAATGGCACACAAACTACAGATCATTACTCAATGATGGGATTTACAAAAGCATACAACACTGCCAAAAAAGTTTGCGGCTAAATGAAAAAGATTGTTTTAGCTTATTCAGGTGGATTGGACACTTCAATAATTCTTAGATGGCTTCAAGAAAAATATAAAGCTGAAATAATTGCTTACACTGCTGATATTGGTCAAGTAATTGATAGAAAAAAAATAATTAAAAATGCAAAAAAACTAGGAGTAAAAAAAATAATTATAGAAGATTTAAAAAATATTTTTGTAAAAGAATATGTATTTCCAATGATAAGAGCTCACGCAGTTTACGAGGGAATATATTTATTGGGAACGTCTATTGCAAGACCTTTGATTGGAAAAAGACAAATATCAATTGCAAAAAAATTTGGAGCCTTCGCAGTTTCTCACGGAGCGACAGGTAAAGGAAATGATCAAATAAGATTCGAATTAGCTTACGCTTATTTTGGAAAAAAAATTAAGGTAATTGCTCCTTGGAGAGAATGGAAATTTCAATCAAGAACAGACTTAATCAGGTATGCTAAAAAAAATAAAATCCCTATAACAAAAGATAAAAAGGGAGCACCTCCTTTTTCAGTTGATGACAATATTTTTCACACTTCAACAGAAGGCAAAGTTCTAGAAAATCCAAAAAATGCTGCTCCAGAGTTTATTTTCCAAAGAACAAAGCCAATAGAAAAAACTCCTAACAAAGCTACAGTTGTTAAAATAGATTTTAAAAATGGAGATCCAATTTCAATTAATGGGAAAAAACTTAAACCTGAAAAACTTTTGGATAAGCTGAATCAAATAGGTGGAAAAAATGGAGTTGGGAGAGTTGATTTAGTTGAGAATAGATTTATTGGAATAAAATCAAGAGGAGTTTATGAGACACCAGGAGGGACTATTTTATATTGTGCGCATAGGGCTATTGAGTCTATTACATTAGATAAAGATACTATGCACAACAAAGAGAGAATAATGCCTATTTACTCAGAACTTGTTTACAATGGCTATTGGTTTTCAAAGAAAAGAATAATGCTTCAAAAGCTAATTGATAAAAAAAGAAATTTGGTTGTAGGACAAGTTGTCCTGAAGATTTTTAAGGGTAATGTGATAATTTTATCTAGAAAAAGTAGCAATAAAGCTTATTCAATGAAAAAGGTATCTTTTGAGGAGAATAAGCATTTTAACAAGAAGAAAGTTGAAAATTTTATTAAATATCACGCAAAAAAATTATAATGAATAGCTTAATTAGAAATATCCAACTAACAGCAGTATTGTTTGTGCTTTTTGCAACAATATTAGGATTTATTTTAGAAATAGTAGAGATGTTTCAGAATAGAGGTATTGATTTAGCAGATTTATTATTATTGTTCATTTACATTGAGGTAATCGGACTAGTTAGGTCTTATTGGGAAACTAGATCTGTAAGAATAACCTATCCGATGATAATTGCTATAACGGCTCTTGCAAGATACATAATCCTTCAAGATAAAAATGATGATCCTGCTTCATTAATTTATATTTCAACAGCAATTTTAGTAGTTGCTTTAGCAACTGTTGTTATTAGGTTAAGAAATAGTAAGTACCTTAAAATAGATAATAAAAAAAGTAACGATATTTAGTTTAATTCCAAAAATATGAAAAAAAAGTTCTTAATTTTCGGAGCTACGGGAGCAGTAGGAAGTTCATTAACAAAATTAATGAAGAGAGATTCTTTTGAAGCCCATCTTATTGGTAAAAATGAAAGTGAGATTTTGGAATTAAGTAATGAAACTGGATTTAGTCATAGTATAAATGATGTTTTGGATAGTAATTTCGTTGAAAAACTACAAGAAGATTTGAAAGAAATAGATATTGCTGGAATAGCATATTGTGTTGGATCTATTGATTTGAAACCAGTAAATCTTGTTACCAAAAAAGATTATTTAAATAGTTTTGGTCTAAATTTTTTTCCAATTGTTGATGTGATTAGAAAATTTCAAGACAATTTAAAAAAAAATAAGTCGTCTATAGTTCTTTTTTCAACTGTAGCAGTAAAACAAGGTTTTCCAAATCATAGTATTATTTCTCCAGTTAAAGCATCTTTAGAAGGTTTAACTATATCGCTTGCCTCTGAATTAGCGCCTCACGTGAGAATAAATTGTATTGCACCTAGTTTATCTAACTCAAAAATGGCTAGCAAAATGCTTAAGAACCCTAAAATATCAGAAGCCATAGCTAAACAACATCCTCTTAAAAGGTTAGGTGAAGGATTAGACTCAGCTGCTTTAGCAAAGTTTTTATTATCTAATGAGAGTTCATGGATAACTGGACAGATAATTGGTGTAGATGGTGGAAGGTCTAACGTAGGTTAAAATGTTAAAATTAATAATTGTTTATGAAATAGCCTTTGTTCTTTTCTGGAACATTTTATACCAGTCAAATTCTGGAATAGAAAATTGGTTTCAGGAGAAAATTCTATCCGCAATTTTCACAGTTTTTTCTACGATGTTTTTAGGATTTAGCGTTTTATATCTAGTTTACATAACATTAAAAATATCTGGAATTTCAGATAAGTTAAAAAGCATCAAAGATCCTAGAAAATCATAATTTAAAAAATTATTA
>CENP01029382.1_pt1 | contig 12027 bp, 14 predicted proteins | sample 361281 | NCBI WGS metagenome assembly CENP01 (sample SAMEA2591122, study PRJEB7988) | marine metagenome | biome: marine biome (ENVO:00000447); feature: deep chlorophyll maximum layer (ENVO:xxxxxxxx); material: saline water (ENVO:00002010), including plankton (ENVO:xxxxxxxx) | depth 70 m
ATTATATACAGAAAAAAACCTAAATAAAGAAATTTTTTTTAAAAAAATTAGAATGAAAATTCCATCTGAGCTTTCGGTTCAATAGGATCAGAAGTAACAAATTTTTTATTAATTTGAATATCTATAAATCTTTCTAGTTCATTCAGATCGTTATTAAAATATTCAAAAGCTAAGGTCTTTTTAATTGAGGATTTATCTTCTGATGATAAGTATCTTTTAATAATAGGATCAAGGTTGTTTAACTTTACTACGTTAGTCATAATAAAAGTATTATACTGTATAAATATACAGTATACAAGAATATATTTAGTCTTCGTTCACTTTATAGAGATTTCTTTGTTGCAGCAAATTAAATAATATCATTAAAAAAGTTATGAAAACTATAGAGCCAAGCATGTCACCAATGAAAAATCTAGCAATTACTTCAACCCCAATATCTACTTTATTGATTAAAGAAAGAACCAAATTAGTAAATATAGAATTGAATAAAGCGGATATTATAATTACAAAAATAAGAAATTTGTAATTAGCAAAATTTACCTTTTTTAGAATATTGTAATTGAAAGTAGAAACTCTAGACCACTTTACAATTTCAACCGCAACTATAACTGATATTAGTGAAGATATACTTGCAAAGGTCCAATAATCTAGATACTGATCCTCCCAAACAAGAATTGGCCCGGTTATTTCAGCTGCATACAAAGCTGGTAAAGACCGGACTCCAAAGAAACAATAGAAGATAACTCTACAACCATGTGGTATGTATACAAGGCTTCCAAGCCACCCCTTATCAATAGTTGCAAAAGTAATGGATGACCATAGGGTATATACCAACATTGAAGCTATATATGTAATTAATGATACCTGAATAAAGTATTTCATATTGAAGCTTTGTATTAATGAAATTAGACAGCAATCAAGTCTAAATATACCTCTCTTCTATCAGAATGAGATTGCACAAGTCTGACCATTTTTTTATCTTCAAAAGCTTTTATCGCTTTGTATACTGTAGAGCGAGAAAACCCAGAAGATTCAATTACATCAGAAATATTGCATTTACCATCATTATGGACATTATATGCGATGGTATAAAAAATTTTTTTCTCAGTTTCGTTAAATGCAACAAGATTTAAATCTCTATCAAGATTGTGAAGCATTTGGAGTAAATTAGCTATTTGTTTTATGTAAGATTCAGTCATGTGTTAATAATAAACTTATTTAATATATGTGACAATAGTGTGAATTAAGTTCTATTCTTTTGAGCTAACAATAATTTAAGAGCTATTACTGCAAACAATATAAATAAGGTAGACCCGACAATATCTCCAATAAAAAATCTAACTATAACTTCAACATTTATAGCAACTTGATTTAACTGTGATAATACCAAATTACTTGATATTGAATTAAGTAGAGCAGATAAAATTATTACAAAAACAATAAATTTAAAGTTACTGTAATTAATATCTAAAAAAAAATCTGATGGTTTAAAGTTTGCTATTTGTGTCCATTTTATTATCTCAGCTGCTAAAAGAACAGAGATAAGAGATGTTATAGTTCCTACATACAAATAAGTCATATCAGTATTATGCCACTCCAATAATTGACCAGTAAATTCTGCTAAGAATAATGCTGGTACTGCTTTAAGTCTAAAAAAACAGATAAATATTACCTTGCAACCATGTGGTAAAAAAATAAGACTACCAACCCATTCTTGATTTGCTTGCTGGGTTAATGCTGACCAAAAAGAAAATACAAATAGAGTTATGAAATATACAGTTAGAGAAATTTGAAAGAAACTCTTCATGGATAAATTATAAATTAAATAAAAGCTATTAATTAGCTTTTATTGATCGGATAAAGTTTAAAAATGCACAATGGCGGAGAGACGGGGATTCGAACCCCGGAACCAGTTGCCCAGTTACTACCTTTCCAAGGTAGCGCAATCGACCACTCTGCCATCTCTCCGCGTTATAAGAATAGGCATTGTAGCTCATAGTAATTTTGCTTAAAACTAAATGTAGGCAAATTTGTAGGCAAATAAAATTAATTTGCCTACAAAAGTTAACAGTTAGCTAGTTTGATTCTGTAAATCAGTTATCTGATTCATGTAGTTAAGATGTTCTGAGTTGTCTCTTGGTTTTATTAAACCTGCATAAACTCTAGCTGTAGTTTCCATATTCTTATGCCCTGCTCTGTTAGATACAGAGATAAGAGGAACTCCTATGTTTAATAAATTAGAGATATGGGTATGTCTTAATCCATGAGGTGTTATATCTAAACCTAATTCTTTTCTGTAGTAATTAAACCTCTTAGATATGTCATTAGGGTTTGTATATTCGCCAGTCTCTATTGATGGGAAGATTATGTCTTTATTAAACCTTAGTGAGAACTCTAACTGAATCTTAGCTAGATAGTTCTTGTAGAATTTAAGTAAAGCTAAATCTTTATCAGTTAAGAATATAGTTCTTGGTGATTTGTTCTTAGTAGAACTCATATACTCTTAACCACTCTTGGCTCTTATCCATGACTTGTTTATGTCTAAGGTAGCATTATCAAAATCTATATCTGACCAATTAAGAGCAAGTAGTTCACCTCTTCTCATTCCAGTACTTAAAGCTAAATTAAAATAAGCATGGTTTTGTGTATATAAGAAGTTCTTACTACCTTTAGTCTTTTTATATTTCGACCATCTATTATTGAAGTCATACTTATTCATCATCTCTTCTAATAAAGCAAAATCATCTTTTCCATCTCCATTAATATCACCCCTTGCATACTTTCTGCTAGCACCTCCAAGTTTTGGATATGGTTCACCGAATATTTCTTGATTATTGGTGACATAATTGCCATTACTGTCACTTAAATAAACAACTAAAGAATCTGGAACATTTTCATCGCTGATTTCTGCAGGAGTCTCTGAGTCACACCAAAAATGGGCAATAAAATCTATAAAATTATCATCATTTATATGAACTGGAATTAAAAACTGAAATGAGGGATTATTGCAAGCATTTGAGTAATAACTAACAGCATCTTCAAGAATAATTGGGTTTGGATTAAATAAAGGAATTTCTGAATCAAGTATTTGTGGAATTTGATTTGGTGCTGAAATAGAATCATTACTACATCCATAAATAAGAAAAAATGAGAAGATGAATGCTATTTTTTTCATAGAATTATGTTGCCATAATAGTTTGTTAAAATAAAACATATTGTTTAGGATAGATTTATGAATATTGCAATAACTGGAAGCAAAGGTTACGTAGGCTCTGCACTGGTAAAAGCTCTTATGACAACAAAATATGATCTATATTTATATGATCTAGAAAGTTGGGACATTAAAAGCCCAATTAAAAATATCATTAAAAATATTGATGTTGTAATTCATCTTGCTGCAATTGTATCTATAGAAGAAACCTATAGGAAACCTGATGAATGTTTTAAAACTAATTTTGAAGGGACAAAAAATGTTATTAACGCGTTTCCAAATGCCAAAATAATCTTTGCATCATCAGCAACTGTATATAATCTTACATCGCCTTATGCTAAATCAAAAAAAATGTCTGAGGATTTGATAATGAAAAGGTGTTCTGACTATGCTATTTTAAGATTTTTTAATATCGGAGGAGGCTCTCCTACAAACCCAAAAGGGATTTTCTTATCTGCAGTAGAAGCAATAGAAAATGGTAACTTTATTATTCATGGCAATGATTATCCAACAAAAGATGGGACATGTTTAAGAGACTATATCCATATAGATGATGTCATTAATACAATAATAAAACTAATAAGTTTACCACCAGTACTTGAACCACAGAATATATTAAGTCAAAAACAATATACTGTTTTAGAATATATAGAGTGTTTTAAAAAAGTTAATAAAGCTTCATTTAAAATAAATTATATGGCGAGAAGACCAGGTGAAGTAGACAAACTATGCTACCCAAAAAAGTCAAATTTTTTTTCCCCAGAAAAAGAACTTGATGATATTGTGCTAATCAATCAATGAATATATGCACCTTAGTAAAATCTTGTAAAAAAGAGAAAAGACTTTGGAGCAAAATCATTGAAAATCATCCATCAAAAATTTATGTATACTATGGAAATGAAAACATTGAAGAAAATGTAATATCTGGTAAAAATATTATTCTAAAATGTGATGACTCATGGCAGGGTTTAAGACAAAAAAATACTGAACTATGGAAATTTATATCTTCATCAAAAATTCTTAACGAATATACACATTTTTTTGTAATTGATTTTCCAGAATCTCTTTACCATTCAAAAAGAATTTATAGCACTCTAAGAAATCTAGAGATTAAATTTTGTTCTGAGCAAAATAAGAATAAAAAGTACTACTTTTTAGATAAAAATGTAAACCCTAGATATAACAACTTTCATGTAATTTCCATGAATGATTGTCATTACCTCAGTGACGTAGCATTTGCTGAGCACGATGATAACAATTTTAGTTTCAGAACTTCTTATTATCACATTGGGAAAACACTAAAAGAGAACCCACTATCATCTGCTCCAATCGATGGCCCTTTGATAACTTTTACCCCAGGATCTGGAACTTTATTTAGCATTGAAAGCATGAAAAAAATATCTTTATTTGTTTCTGACAAAAAAAATAATAATTTGATAAATACTTTTTATGGCGGTCTTCATGAAGATATTTTAGCAGGATATATACTTGCATCTTTTGATATTTATCCGTCTATTTTTCCTTTCAATATATACATGAGGAATTTTGATAATAATTTTCCTGAATTAAAGAAAGAATTTATTAAGCTATTCGAAAAGAATAATCAATCTCAATTAGATAAATACATTTATATTTTTAGAGAAAACTATGTTGGAAAAGATAATCATGATTACATAAATGATCAGACTCGAACAAAAAATCTACTGAAATTGATTAATGAAATAGGTATTTCTGATTTTTCTGTAGACAGTCTTACTCTTCAATTAATAATCCTAATTCAAAATAAAGATAGTAAGAAGTTTAATTTATTAGTCAAAAAAATAATTAATCGAGGTAGCAAAAAAATTTCAGGATTTAATGAAAATATCATGATTCTAGGGCGTTTAATTCTTTCCAATAAACTTTTCAATTTTTATAAACCACTTTTGCAATTAATTGATAGTTATTTTCCAGAATATAACTTTAAATATTTTTTGCAGTCAGAAATATTTAAAAACGAAAAAAATTTTAAAGGCATGCATAAAGTTTTAGGGGTTTTAAATAAAATAAGTAATCATGATGCAGAGATTTATAAATTTAGATTACTTGATTATTTGATTGAAAATGATTTCAATGAATCATTAAATACCTACCTCAATTCAAATTACGATCTATTTTTATCAAAAGTAGTTAAGATAAATTTTTATCTGAAAAAAAAGGATTATACAAAATCAATAAAATATTTTAATAAATTAAAACCAAAATCTAAAACACAGCATCTTAGAAAACAAATACTATCTCTTGTTATATCCAAAGAAACTAATAACCCAAGTATATGTACTGAAGCTTTGAAGACTATAAGCGCAATTGATAAAAGCTCTGAAAAAATAAAAGCTAATATTATTATTTACCTATGCCAAAACGGCAAAGCTGAGATTTGTAGAAAGTATTTAATTTTTAGTACAAATCAATTTTGTATAAATTTGTGTAAATCATTGTATTTAGAATCGCGTGGAAAGATGAATGCTGCTATATATGAGTTAAGAAATTCAAATCCAGTTTCAGGTGATGAAAAGTTAAAAAAATATTTTTTTCTTTCAAAACTGTTATTTGATATTGACTTTGATGTATCAAAAAAATATGCCTATATGTATTCAGAAATGGTTGATAGGCTTTATAAGTTTGATGATGAGAGAAATAAAAAAAAAGAAATTTATCTAAATAGGTACAAATAAATTTAAATGTGGGTACTTTATTCTTTGCTATATGTGGGTACAAAAAGGTATCAATGTAGGTACATTATTTTCGTGATACATAAAAAAAGCCCACTATTGTGGGCTTCTTAGTAAATTGGCATCCCGTAGGGGATTCTTAATTAAGAATTTCTCTAGCTTATTCTAATCCTAATTTGAGATTTGCAGGAACTGCAACATCCATTATTTTTGGGTCTGATAGCTTTAAATTATTCATATGACTTATAAAATCATCTTTTTTTGTGAGTAATAACCTTGGATTATTATTTTTTTCTTCATCGATAGTTGATGAAGTCATGCCTCTATAATCATGTCCAGGATAAACAATTGTATTTGGGGGTAAAGTTAGCAGTTTTTGGTGCAAACTTTCATAAAGATTATCAGCGGACCCATTTTGAAAATCTGTTCTTCCTGTTCCTCTAATTAAGAGTGTGTCACCAGTAAATATCCACCCAGGATTCTCAAAATAAAAACAATAAGAATCATTGGTGTGACCAGGTGTAAATAAACACTTGAACTTGAGTGCACCTAGCTCCAATACAGTCCCATCTTTAAATGAAAAGCTTCCACAACAAGCTGCTGACTCTATAGGTGAGCCTACCTCACAAGCTTTTTGTTTTTGTAATAAACCTGAGCCAGTAATATGGTCAGCATGGACATGGTTTTTTTGATTCTGTCGCTAATGAATGACTGTGCTTACGAATCACCGTCATAGGTACTGTTAGAAGAACCTATACGCAGGTTGCGTCACTGCATTTAAGTGTTAGATTTAGAACTGTTCGATTAACTGTATTTAGAAATTTAAGTTTATGGTCGTGAACCCCATCTCGGTACAAATAATCTGATTTTATTACCTACAAGCTATTATTATTGATATCTAGAAAATAGTAACCTTTCTTTTATATTTAATATTGAGCGTGTTTTATCAGATAACCCATCGACTGTATTCGCCTTAGTACTTGAAGTATTCAGTCTCTCAGTTTTATTAAGAAAGTCATTTACAGCATCTTGTTTAAAATATTTTGGATGTATTTCTGTTGCTAGCACCCTAAGTTCATCAATTAAATTTTCGTTTTTTATTTCTAAGTTAGTAATGAAAAGGTTTTCTAGATCTTCGATGTTTGCTTTTGTTTTTATGGTGTGAAGTATTTTCCTTGATGGAAACTGGAGTGACAACTTTAAAAACCTGAAAGACATAAAGCCTATATGCTTTGCATAAATTTCATTGTAACCATAGCCAAGTAGGTTTGCATTGCTCTCATCAATACAAAATTCAACAAAAGAATTAAAACTTGAATACACGGATAAGTTATTTGAATTCCTTAATCTATTCCAAACATCTCCTTTTTCATCCAATCCATACCTGAAAAGAGACGAATACAATTGCACCGGATGTCTTATAGTAATGAAATAAAAATTATTACTATCATAATCCTCCTTAATAAAGCCATGCTTAGAAAATTTTTTCTCCTTCAAGAGGCAACAAGATCTAAGAAACTTTGAAGTGAACGCGCTCCCAGTTTTATGTAAATCTAAATATACAATCTTTCCAAAGTCATGCAATTTTTTACAACCTCCTTAAATCATCACACTTTACAGCATCCAATAAGTGCAATGCTTGTGAATCACTACTTAGAACAAAAATAACTCCAGATAAGACTTAATAATAACTTTATTATAATTTCTTCATTTTCCTAGTAAATCTGACTTATCATGCCATATACTATGTGTAAATATAACTTATAACCCTTTTTAATCAAAGGTTCTTTCAAGCAATTCACTATGGGTAATTTGCAAGTGCATTCCTTCGCTAGAGTTGGTGAAATCTCAATAAGGTAATTATTTGCTTGTAGGCAAATTTGTAGGCAAATAGATTCGTATCAATAGATATCAATAGATTTATCTAATATCAGAAACAGCGTTTTTATGAGAAATTTGATAAATAAAGTAATGGTTAATACCACCCTAAGAGATTTCCAAGGTAGCGCAATCGACCACCCTGCCATCTCTCCGAGTGAAGCATTTTACATTATTTAATAAAAAAGCCCCATCAGGGGCTTTTAAGATAAGCAAAGAAAATTATTATTTAAAAATAACTTCTTGTAACACAACTAAATCTACTATCTCACGCATATCACCATATCCTCCAGCAATAGACTCTTGATCGGATTCAGATATTTTTTTTCTCCATGCTGCCATGAACTCTGTGTATTTCTCTTTATTAGGTCCCATAGCTGCCAGATTTTCATATCTTATTGTTAGAAAGACATTTGGATCTGTTCCAGCTGTATTAGCTGTATAAACACCGCAATCTATAATATGACCAAGTTCTTTTTGAATCTTACATGAATCAACCCAAGTTTTTTTAATGCCCATTAAGTAATCATCTTTCATGTTTGGCTTTACTGTTATGACGGTCATTTCGATGACTTCTTCGCTTAACTCATAATCAATCCATGGTTCAGCAGATACAAAAAACGGTAAAATTAATAATGTTAAAAGTATTTTTTTCATTTCCTCTCCTTTGTTAAATATTAATGAATATCGTATCAAAATAAACCAATAATAAAAGTATGAAACAGCGATTATTGATTAAAGACTCTGAAATTTTTAAAAGTTAAGCTTTTTTTATTCGAGCGAATTGGGTTTATATCAATACCGCCTCTTCTCATAAATCTACCACAAACCTCAAAGCTAGAATTTGGATATTTATTTATTAATGCATTAAGCATATCTTCAATGCACTGCTCATGGAATTCACCTTTTTCTTTAAAAGAAATTAAGTATGATTTTAACCAACTAACCTCAATTTTTTGATCAGAATAGATATAAATATTTGCAAAATCTGGTTGAGATGTCACTGGACAAATTGATCTAAAACCACTGAAACAAATTGGTAATTTAGGTTTAGTAAATTTTAAGCCTGTTTTATTTAAATTTAGCGATTTAGGTTCAATAGAAAACTTTTTGATGAATTTAGCTTTGACTTCAGATTTGGTTAATCTGCTCAAATCTTTTGTTATTTTTAGTAAAACATCAGCTTCGTTTTCAAATCTCTTTTTATAAAAAGAATTTAAATACAACTTAAGAGATTTAGATTCAACGGTGTTTATTGATGAAGCTGGAATAATTATTTCAACAACTTTTAAAACAGGATGTCTATTTATGTCTAAAAAACTAAACTCATAAGCATTCCAATAATCCACACCAGAAATACCTGATGATTGATTTTGTCTAACAATCGGATCAAGTATTTTTGATGATCCTGGAAAGTTTGTTGTAGTTTTATTATTACCTAAGAATTTTGTTTTCACTGTCTTATACCTGTACCTTTTTTAAGAAAATATAAACATGCTCCTGTTAAAACGCCTATAAATACTAGAATCATTCCAAGAGAAAAAGAGATGGAAACATCACTCACACCTAACATCCCTTCTCTGAATGTATTAACAACATATAGCATTGGATTTGCCATAGAGATAGACCTCCAGATATCAGGAAGAATATTGATTGAATAAAAAACACCGCCCAAATAAATTAAAGGTGTCAGTATAAAAGTTGGAATAATGGAAATATCGTCAAAGCTATCTGCAAAGACAGCGTTAATAAACCCCATCAATGAAAATAATATAGATGTTAAAAATAATACTGTTATTGTTAGCAAGGGATTGACAACTGTAAAATCTGGATAAAATAGCAAACTTACACCAAATACAATTATTCCAATTAACACGCCTCTACATACACCCCCTAAAACAAATCCAAGAAGAATAGTCCAGTTGGGCATAGGCGAGATTAACAGCTCCTCAATTGATTTTTGAAACTTAACTGAGTAAAAAGATGAAACTACATTGTTGTAAGAATTTGTTATAACTGAAAGCATAATTAATCCAGGTATCATGTACTGAATGTAATCAAAGCCGTCCATTGAGCCAATTCTTGGTCCAATAAGTGAACCAAATATTACAAAATATAAAGACATAGTAACCGCAGGAGGAACAAGGGTCTGAACCCATATTCTTAAGAACCTTCTTATCTCTTTTACTGTTAAAGTCCAAAGAGATACTGATACATTGAAATTAGTTTTCATTAGCATTAACCATTTCTATAAATAGCTCTTCGAGTCTATTTGCTTCATTTCTCATTGATTTTATTTTTATATTTAATTTTGAAAGTTCAGAGAAAAGTGCGTTGATTGACCTATCTTTATTAACAGCAGCTATAAGAGTCAAAGGATCTTCTAATTTTAATGGAAAACCTTCAATTACTGGAACCTCATCCAAAGGTTGATCTAAATCAAAAACAAAACCCTGCACATTAAGAGTTCCTAACAAATCTTTCATACTGGTATTTGCAACTATGGTTCCTTTATCTATGATGCCGATATTCCTACATAACTGCTCTGCCTCTTCAAGATAATGTGTGGTTAAAATAATAGTTGTTCCTTTTTTATTTATTTCTTTTAAAAAAGACCACATCTCTCTCCTTAACTCAATATCAACACCTGCTGTTGGCTCATCTAAAATCAAAAGTTGCGGCTCATGAATTAGTGCTTTTGCAATCATTAATCTTCTTTTATAGCCACCAGATAAAGTTCTAGCTTGATCGTTTCGTTTATCCCATAAGCTCAATCTTTTAAGAATATTTTCAACTTTTGGCATTGCAATTAATTTTGGTATTCCATAGAACCCAGCCTGAGTTACCACTATATCTAAAACTTTTTCAAATTGAGAAAAATTAATTTCTTGAGAAACAACACCTAGCATTGATTTTGCTTTATTTAAGTCGGTATCAATATCATGCCCAAAAACTGAGACCTTCCCAGCACTCTTTGTGACAAGGGATCCTATTATTCCAATAGTCGAAGACTTGCCAGCGCCGTTAGGACCTAATAATGCATAAAAATCTCCTTTTTGAACTTTTAAATCAATACCTTTTAAAGCAACGACATTGTTGTCATATACTTTTTGTAAATTATTGATCTCTAGTGCAAATTCAGCCATTTTCTATATCTTTATTGTCAACCAATGTATAACTTAAAATCAGTCCAATCAATATTCCTAACCACATATATTCTCCTCCAAAAGCAATTAAAACTGCAGTAACCAGAGATACTGCTTTTTCAGAGTTTTTAGTAGCTAGTGACATAGCAATGTATGAACATGCAAGGCCGGTTAAAATAAGAGTTACACCCAATGCAACAATCATTAACGGTTCCATGACATCAATAAATGGAACAACAAAAAATAAAAAAGGAATTCCCATTAGGTAATAAGAGTGTATACCATCAAACAATGAATCCATGGCTTCTTTTCCTTGTTTCCATCTTTCGATAACTACAACATGTACACCAGTCCACAGAGCGCCTTGGGTGGGGAAAAAAGGATTAACTATGGCTCCTATTGCATTTCTAATGCCCACACTGTTGTGCGATCTATTAATGTCTATATCTATTATTTCATCTGGTCTTTTTTCTTGACCCTCTTTAATAACTTCTATACCTGTAACAAAATCACCAAATAGCAATAAATAACCAATAACCACTAAGGGCAATACTTCTAAATACATCTCAGTTGGTGGAAAGCCAATTGATAATGGTGAAGTTTGAGAATAAACATCACCAACTGCAGGAACAGCTAAGCCCCATTCTATACTCCAACTAATTTCACCAGTTATGTAACCTACAATTGCTGCAACTATAAACCCAGGCAGCAAACCCAAAGATCCAATAAGGGCAAGAATTTTATTATTTTGAGCTAATCTTTTGAAAGGCTCTGAAAAAGTTGTAATAGTACAAATTAATAAAGCAGATATCATGGATACTGGTGCGTTACCAATATATCTTTCAAAGTCACTAAAGAAAATTTGGTAAAACGCAGCTAAAGCAGCTCCTAAAATAATCCCAGATTTAAGTCCGTTTGGAACCTTTTCTACAATTAGTTTACCAATACCTGTTAAACCTAAAATCAAGACTAACAGAGTGAACTCAATTGCCATTGCAGACATGTAATGAAAGGTCTCAACTTGATAAACTCCGTTAAACATACCTTTTGTCATAAAAAACCCTATAACTAATGGTAAAGC
>CENP01220542.1_pt1 | contig 12020 bp, 12 predicted proteins | sample 361281 | NCBI WGS metagenome assembly CENP01 (sample SAMEA2591122, study PRJEB7988) | marine metagenome | biome: marine biome (ENVO:00000447); feature: deep chlorophyll maximum layer (ENVO:xxxxxxxx); material: saline water (ENVO:00002010), including plankton (ENVO:xxxxxxxx) | depth 70 m
GATGATGGTGGTGATGCAACATTATTAATTCATAAAGGATATGAATTGGAAAATTATTATAAAAAACACAAAAAGTTTCCGAAAATAACTTCTACAATCGAAGAAGAAATTATTATTGAAAAACTTCTAAGAAAAGTACATAAGAAAAATCCAAATCATTGGCATAATATTGTACCAGATATTATAGGAGTTTCAGAAGAAACAACAACAGGTGTAGCGCGTCTACAACAAATGATTGAGGATGCAGTTTTGCTCTTCCCAGCTTTTAATGTAAATGATGCAGCCACTAAATCTAAATTTGATAATTTGTATGGTTGTAGAGAATCTTTAGCAGATGGCATTAAGCGCTCAACTGAGATTATGCTTGCTGGAAAAACTGTAGTTGTGTGTGGCTATGGTGATGTTGGTAAAGGTTCTGCTCAATCTATGAAGTCTTATGGGTGTAAAGTTATTGTTACAGAAATTGATCCAATATGTGCACTTCAAGCAGCAATGGAAGGTTTTGAAGTAAGAAGATTAGAAGACGTATTACATAGAGGTAATATTTTTGTAACAACAACCGGAAATAAAGATATTATAACCCTTAAACATATGCGAAAAATGAAAGATCAAGCAATTGTTTGTAATATTGGTCATTTTGATAATGAAATTCAAATTGATGCTTTAAATAATTCGAATGCAAAGAAAGAACAAATTAAGCCCCAGCTTGATAGATACACTTTTAATAATGGAAAGCAAATTTTCATTCTTGCTGAAGGTCGCCTTGTAAATCTTGGGTGCGCAACTGGGCATGCAAGCTTTGTAATGTCAACTTCATTTTCAAATCAGGTATTGGCCCAAATATTTTTAGCTAAAGAGAGACCAAAAACCGGATTATATGATTTACCGAAAAAACTCGATGAAGAAGTTGCAATTCTTCATCTAAATCATCTTGATGCAGATTTAACAAAATTAACAAAATCTCAAGCTGAATACATTGGTGTTAGCATTGATGGGCCATTTAAAAAAGACGATTATAGATATTAGATATTGTAAGCTTAACAGTTTTTAGAATTATTTCTATATCAAAAAGTATTGATTGATTTTCGATATAGTATAAATCAAGCTTAGTGCGCTCTTTAATTTTTTCAATATCGTTTCCACCTCTATTCCCCATAATAGCTGCGTAACCTGTTAGACCTGGCTTCGTATTAAATCTTTGATTATAGTTTGGTATATTTTTTTCGAAAATCATGTCCTCACCAATATCGTGCGGTCTTGGTCCAACAACTGACATATCCCCTCTTAAAATATTAAAAAATTGAGGTATTTCATCAAGATTTGTATTTCTAATAAAGTGCCCTAATGTCGTTATATTTCTTTTTTTGGCTTCAATATGATTTGACATTGATCTAAACTTAAAACAAGTAAAAAATTTTTTATTAGAACCTTTCCTGTCAGCAAAATACAATATTGGAAAACCATCTTTGAAGTAAATTAGAATTGAAATGATTAAAAAAATCCACCAAAAAAATAATATAAAAAATAATGAGAACAATATATCAAAGATTCTTTTATTCATCGATTACAGCTCTACCATCCATTTTTTCCCAGTCCTTATTATTTCTAATTTTTAAATTAACTTCATTAACACGTTCTAATAAACCAAGAGTCTTAAACTGTGAAATTATTGCTGATAAATCTTTAGGTAAACAATGTCCTCCAAAACCTAGCTCTCCATCCGGACCAGGTACTTGCCAATGACTTTTTCCAAGTCTATCATCGTAACATGCAAAGTCTAAAATTCTATCATAATCTAAATTTAAATTATTACAAAGATGTTTCATTTCATTTGCATAAGTAACCTTTGTAGCTAAATAGCAGTTGATAAAATATTTAATAAACTCTGCCTCTTTTGAATTCATCATTAAATATGGTATGTTAGGAAATATTCTTTGATAAACTTCTTTGACTAAACTTACAAAAGTACAAGCAAATTATATTGGGGTTTCAATAACTGGTCCATTTAAAAAAGATGAATATAGATATTAAATATTTATCAAATATAATTATTATATATAATTGATGTACCCTTTCTATCAATGTTTAGATTTAAATAATCTTTTCCTTCAAGATTACAATGATTTTTTTTCAAAAATAAAAAATATCCTCCACCACCAGCTCCACATATTTTACCAGAATCACAGTACTCTGGAACATATGAATCATATAATGCTATCGAATCATTATTTGACATTATTAATTTTTTAGTTTCCCAATAATCTCTTATTGACTTATTAATAAGTTGAAAATCACTGTTAATCAAATAATTATAAAACCGTGGGACGCTATCTCTGATTTGAATTAAGTTATTCTCATTATTACTAAAATTCTCTTTCTGATTTGAAAGCATTTTGGATGCAGATCTTGTTTTATTTGTGTTAACAAGAATTAATTTATTTTCCAATTCAAGATATAAATTATTCTTATTTGAAATGATTGAAACATCAACAGAATCATCAGAATTAAAATCAATTAATTTTAAGCCTCCAATAGCGCAACCATATTGATCTTGCTTGCCTATGGGTGCACCAAGAATATCTATTTCGATTTTACAAGCCAATTCAGCTAATTTCATATTATGTAATGGTTCATTAATATAATTTGTCAAAGCATTTAATACCCCAACAGTAAATGCACTTGATGATCCTAAGCCTGAGCCTTCTGATGGTATATCTGCAATGGACTGAATTTCAACTGACTTATTTATATTTAATAATTCTAGGGCTGATTTAATTAATTCGTGCTTAATTTCATTGATTAAATTAACAGCCTCTCTCTTGCGATAATTTAAAACAATTTTTTTATCATATCTTTTCTTAACTATTATATAAATATATTTATCAATTGCAGCTGAAATAACCGCGCCGTTATGTTTTTTATAAAAATAATCCATATCGGTACCTCCGCCTACAAAAGAAATTCTTAATGGTGTCCTTGAAATAATCATGATTAATTATAATGGATTAATATACCCCACCCTTAAATAGTGCAAAAGGTGTTTTTGCTAAGATTATAAAATCAAGTAGAATGCTTCTATTTTTAATATAATCAATTTCAATTTTGATTCTTTCTACATACGGTAAATTTGCTCTACCTGAAATCTGTTGAAGACCAGTGACCCCTGGCTTCACTGAAAATATAACATCAATTTGATTATTACTATAGTACTTATTCAGCTCATAAGAAGTTTTTGGTCTTGGGCCTACTAGAGACATTTGAAAAAATAAAACATTAAATAGTTGAGGTAGTTCATCTAGGCTTGTTTTTCTTAAAAATCTACCAAATCTTGTGACTCTCGGATCTTTCTTAAGCTTACTAAATTCGTCATATTCTTTTTTATAAATAGGGTCTCTTAAAAGCTCATTTAATCTTTTATCAGCATCAACATGCATTGTTCTAAATTTAAAAAACTTAAATTTTTTAGTGGAGGATAGATGTACTTCACGACGATGAATTATAGGAAAACCTGAGTCTATAAAAACCAGAAAAAAAATAAACAAATATACAGGAAATAAAATAATTATAATTATCAAAGAAATTACAAAATCCAGGATTTGTTTTAACATATTAAGACGCTGAGTATTCTGATTTTCCAATAATCAAATCTACTAAACTTAATATCCATATTTGATGAATATTTTCTACTATATTGTAAGCTTTAGAGTCAACCCAAAAATTAATTTTACCTAATTTTTTTAAATCATTATTAGTATCAAATCCAGTAAAAGTAATGGTTTTTAAATTATTCTTATTTGCATAATTACATGCATTAATTACATTTTTAGATTTTCCACTTGAACTAATTAAAAAAACCATATCACCTTCGTTTGCATACATTTCAAGAGCTTTTTTAATCCATTCTTCATAACCAAAATCATTGGCTAGACATGTAATAAGTGAAGCATTATTAAGGGATAAAGTTGTAATATTTGCATTTTTGGTCATATCAACTGCAAAATGATCAGCGATAGATGCGCTTCCACCATTACCAAAAACAAATATTTTTTTTTTAAAATTGATAATTTCTGAACAAAGATTTTGTAACTTTTCTGAAGAATTATCACTAAAAATTAATTCGGGGTAATTTTCTAAATATTTCTTTAAATCTAACACATCAAAAGGTATGATTTTTATTCAATAGAAACAATTTGAATATTTACAATTATTCCGATACAGCTCGTCCTTTTAATTGTTCCCAATCCTTTCCAGGTCGATCAGCTTCATTATTACGTGCTAATGTAGCCTTTATAATATATGACGAAACATTTAATTCTTCCATTTGATGCAATAATGCAGAAACATCTTTTGGAAAACAAGCTCCGCCATAACCAAACTTTCCATCATCACCAGGAACATTTAAATGTGAATCGCCTAACCTGCTATCTTTCATAGCAATATCAATCATTTTATTATAATTGATTCCTAACGCATCACATAAATGATATATTTCATTTGCAAATGAAACTTTTAAAGCTAGAAAGTTATTAATTGTATATTTAATCATTTCTGCAATTCTAGCATCTGTTAAAAAATAATCTATATCGGGAAAAATATTTTTATACATCTTTTTTACTCTTTTTATATCATTTAATTTTCCGCCTAAAATAATAAATTTTTGATTCATAAAATCTTCGTTCATATGTTTTTCTCTCAAAAATTCAGGATTAAATACTATTGAACAATTTTTAATTTTTTTATTTAAAGCATCAGTAGTACCTGCCAAACAAGTTGATTTAAGAATAATAATCTTTTTTGAATCACTATAATTATCAATATCAGTAATAACAGAGTCCACTAAAGATAGATCACATTTACCATTTTTAAACATTGGAGTGGGAACACAAACAAAAATTATATCGGAACTGTTGGTTAATTCTTCTAAAGAAGAGCAAGAACAATTTTTAGAAATATCAAAAGTATTGATTGAAAAAAAATCCTTTAGCCCATTGAATGTCGCAGAACCAACATAACCTAATCCAACAATACCAATTTTTATATCTTCAGTCATCTGATAACCTATATGTCTTCATTCAAAAAAATATTATAAATATTATTAAGTTCGTCAATATAATCCTTTATATCTAATTTTAATTTGTTTGAAATATCATTTTTAATTTGTTTTTTCAATTTTGATGGCAAACTAGTTCTTTGTTTTAGAATATTCCTATTATTAATTAGAGCTTTTATTTCATCAATACTATCATGATAAAGCTTGCTTTCAAATTTTGTATTATATAATTCATTCACACTTTTAATAATTGTACTAAAATTATCTACGGAATCATCAAAGTCTGCAATGACCATTTTATTGGTAAGTGGTATTAGTGGTTTATAAAAATTAATCCAAGCTTTTGCCAATGATTTTATAGGAATCTTTTGATTATGATAAATGAATAATGAAGAAATTGCATCTAATGGATTTCTAATCAATAATACCGTTGGTATTTTATTTTTAACAGAATAGATAATTTGTCTATATGAATGAGAATGATGAGCAATCTGCAAATCATTATTCAAATGTTTAAAATAAAAATAACAATATGTATTTGCAGATCTTGGAAAACCATCAATTGTAATGTCTGTTTTTGGATTAACTGCTTTATGAGGATAACGTATTTTATTGATAGTACAAAATATTACACTTGATCTATAAAGTGAAGTGAGCCACATCCTCCGAAAATAATAAAAGCTTCTATTTAGAATTATAACTTTACTCATATTCCTTTAATAGCTTAAAAAAGTTAGGAAAAGTATTAATACCAACATAAAAATATGTAATTAAATAATAAATAAAAAATCTTAAAAAAGAAATTATAGCAAATAGTATAACAAACAATTTTAAATCTAACATTGAATAAAAGGAAATATAAATCAATATAGAAAGGATTGCTGTAATCATATCCCATGCAATTAATAACTTTCTACCATTTGCCATCGTCAAAACTGACCTAGTAGGACCAAAAAGGAATTGAGGAAAATAGTATAAAATCAAGATTTGTATTATCTCTTTTATAACAAGATAATCTTCTCCATAAACGAAAAGAATTAATTGATGAGCAAAAGAATAAAGCAATAAAAATACTATTAAAGAAGATGAGAATCTCATAACACTTAGTTTATTAACAAGAATTTGAAGATGATTTTTATCTTTTTTGTGAAAAGATTTTGCTATATCGCTTGGAAAAACTATATCAATGATACTCAATGGAATTAAAATCACAGAACATAGTTGAAAGCTTGCAAAAAAATATGCAGCATCCATTGAGCTAAAAAAGAAACCTAAAAACCAAATAGGGAAAAGGTGATTAAACTGAAATAAAAGATTGATAATCATAAAAGATAGGGAATTTTTTATAAAACTCAATGATTGATTATTAGATTTTAATAAAAAAATCTTCTTAAAACTTGAAAAGGGATTTATAGATGTTTTTCTTCTAAAAAAAATAGATATAAATAATGTAATGATTACAGATACAAGCAAGCACAAAAGAATTGATTGCAGATTTATTATATTGACAGAATATAAGATAATAATTGCAATAAGAAAGATAATCCAAAGAAAAACTCCCCCACCTGAAGAAATGCTATTCAATGTGAGAAATAATTTAATTCTCCCTGAGGCTCTAAAATAATCTGCTCTAATTCGTATTAGAGCAGAAATTATTGCAATTAAAAATATATAATTTATAATTGTTTTATTTCCAAATGTTTCTATGAATAAGGAAGAATTAATACCTAATAAATAAAAAATTGTAATTAATGAAAGACCAATAATGTAAGCATATATCATCGAATGATATAATTTCAATTTATCTGAATAAATATGATAATTTTTTGAAATAGACAAATGCATTCCAAAAGAATTGATAACACCTAAAACAGTTATAACTGTTATGCATAAAGCATAAATTCCAAAATCAGATTGGCTTAAATTTCTAGCTAAAAGACCATTCACCGCTAATCCAGATCCAGCTATAACAAATTTTGAAAAAAATGATATTATGATTTTTTTAATCATAAAGTTAATTCTTTATAAACATTTTGACATTTGAGCAATTCATTTTTTAAATCATTTATTATTTTTATCTATTTTTTTTATAATCCATAAATTGTTTTATTATAAATAACAAAACAATTCTATAACAGAAGTTTAGTATATATATTAAAAATTATTATGAAATTAGAAACATTATTATCAAATACATTTTTCTACAGAAATTATTTTTTAAGAAAACTTTTATTAAAGATATATCATTTTTTTGTTTTTTTACCATTTTTTAAAAGAAAAGGTCCTAAAATTTTTATTAATACTCTACCTAAATCAGGAACCCATCTATTAACTGCTATTTTAGGTGAAATTCCTGGAATTTTAAATACTCGATATAATATAGATATGTGGAGCATAGATAATATAAACTCAAAACATTCATCGCACTCAAAATGGTTGCCTGATTCTAAAGAATTTTCAAAGAAAATAAAAAAAATAAAGGGTTACCAATTTATGACGGGACACCTTCCTTTTCATAATAATTTATTTAATGAGATTATAGAAAGTGATATAAAAATGATCTATTTAACAAGAGATAGTAGTGCTGTATTAAAATCAAACTATAAATATATAACTACGCTAAAGAGACACTACGCGCATAAAACATTAATGAATGATTTCAAAACAAAAAATGATAGATTGAATGCACTAAAAACAGGGTTTACAACTCAAAAGGGGTATGTGGTGGAATCTTTAAATACAACAGTCAATGGATTTAATGAATGGCAAGCAGTACATCGCTCAAATATATTAATTTTATCTTTTGAAGAATTGATAGGCTCTTCGAGAGGATATTCAGATGAAAAAAGGTTGAATTCTATAAAAAAAATACTTTCGTTTTTAGATATTAAATATGATTTAGATTTAATAAAAAAAATTGATTTAGATTCTAAAAAAATAAAAAGCTTTACTTTGAGGAGTTAAAATTTAATAAGAAGTATTTTTTATTTTATCAATTCTAGAGTGCTCCTCAGCATATTTTCTAGCGTTTTGACCAAAAAAACTATACTTTGATTGAACAGAAAGAATAAAATGCAAAGCAAAAAAATAGTTTTAGCTACCACTACTAGAAATCCTGGAAAAAGATTTAATGCTTCAATAAAAAAAGCATTAAAAATTGGGGAAAAATTTAAGTCGTACCATATTATTATTGTTGAATCTGATTCTACAAAAAGGTTATCTAAATTTTTTAAAAGTTATAAAAACAATAAAAACATTACTGTTATTCGATTAGGCAATCTAAGCACTAAATTAAAATATGGTCACTTAAGAACTGAAAGAATAAGTTTTTCAAGAAATCAATATATTGATCTTTTAAAAAACGAAAAGAAATTAGAAAAATTTGATTACCTAATAGCATTTGATAGTGATGGTGTTAGTAGTTTGATTAGTTATAAAATTATTAAGGATGCTTTAGAATTAAAAATAGATTGGTCGGCTCAATTTCCAAATCAGCTCATTTACTATTATGATATTTATGCTCTAAGATCAAAAAATTGGGTTGAAGAAAATTATAAAATACAAAGAGATAAATTTCTTTCTAAAGGAATTAATCCAAAAAAAGCAATATTAAAATCTTTATCAGAAAAAATTATACATATAAACGTTAACAGTAAATTAATACCAGTGGAATCAGCATTTGGCGGATTAGGTATTTATAAAATAAATCGAATAAAAAAAGCAAGGTATGTTGGCAGTATTGATGAGAAATCAGTTTGTGAACACATTATTTTTAATAAAACAATTTCTGATGAATATCCAGGTACTCTTTTCATTAATCCAAAATTAATATCAGGTTTTGGTTTCCCGGAACATACTTTTATTCCCAAAATTCTAATTAAAATCATCCCATCTTTTATTTTTGACAAGCTTTATATTTATTACAAGTTAAAACAAAAATAGAATTCACTAGGAAGATAGGATTTGAAAAAACTTTTCTGTTATTTTATCAATTCTAAAGTTCTTTTCAGCATATTCTCTAGCGTTTTCGCTAACATAACTATACTTTGACTGATTTAAATATATTTCACGAGCTTGATTAAATAACTCTTCTTGACTACTAACATTAAATCCACATTTATTATTTGTTACAATTCTAGCAGAAAGGTTATTCTTAGGGACATAAACTATTGGGATTCTTTTGGAACACAATATAGATAATAATTTTGAAGGGACACAAAATTCTCCTGCATCATTTTCAAGCATAACTAAGCTAATATCTGCTGAAGCTAAGACTTGCGGAAATATATCAAAATCTTGGAATGGTAAAAACAATATAACATTATCGCAATTTCTTTTAGATGATTCTTTTTTAACATAATCTAATGTTGGCCCTTGTGATACAATAACTATTTTCATATCTAAATTATTTTTTATTACAAATTCAGCTAAGTTTATAAGAACATCTGGATTATGTTTAAACCCTAAAGTTCCTGAGTATAAAATATTAAATGAGCTTTCTATGTTATGTTCAATGGAAAATTTATTTTTCTTGTCTAACACCGGAATGTCATTAAGAGGAGCCCAATTTGGTATACATGAAATTTTTTCTTTATCAACTTTCTCCTTCAAAAGAACTTCATCAAAATCTGAGCTTATCGTTACAATATGATGTGAACGTTTAAGTATAAAAAATTCAATTCTATGAAAAATATAAGATACTGGTTTGGCTAGTATATTCTTTTGCTTTGTTAGAATTTTTTTTATTGCTATTCCGTATATATCTTGAAGCCAATAAATAAATTTTATATTGTTTGAATTACAGTAAACCCAAAGAAAAAATTGGGAAATAATAGGATTATTTGACGATAAAACACTTTGAGGTTTTAGTTTTGAAATTTTAGAAATCAATAAAAGGGCAAAGATAATTTCATCCCAAACTCTTATGAAATGATTTCTTGAAATTGTTTTTTTTACTGTTTCAATTTGGAAATTTTTATAGTTTTCAAATTGAGATTTGGGTCCTAATTGTTTAGGGTTGTGTATATGAATTACTTTACTCTCTTGCGATAAGCTTAGATTTTTAGCTAACTCGTACTGAAAAGGATGTCCTGGAGCGTCTAAAACAACTATTGGTCTATTTTTGGACATTTATTTTTTCAACTTGGGCATTAATCCATTCAAAAGTTTTTTTCATTCCATCTTTAAGTGGATAATTAGGTTCCCAACCAATTTTTTCTCTAAATAATGTATTATCAGAGTTTCTTCCTCTAACTCCTTCAGGAACAGGAAAACCATATTTCTTTTCAAAATCGGAACCCTGTAAATTATTAATTTTAAGATTTTTCCCAGATAAATTGATTGCAATTTGAGCAAGTTCATTTATTGAAACCATTTCTTCAGAGCCAATATTAACTGGTTCAGTGAAATCTGAATCCATTAGTTTTTGAACTGCTTCAATGCATTCATCTATATACAAAAAAGATCTAGTTTGAATTCCGTCTCCCCAAACTTCAATGCTTGAACCATTTTCCGCCTTGGCTGCTTTTCTACACATTGCTGCTGGTGCTTTTTCTTTTCCACCTTCCCAAGTTCCATCAGGACCAAAAATATTATGAAATCTTCCAATTCTTACATTCAAACCATAATTTCTTGCAAATGCCATATAGAGTCTTTCACTAAAAAGTTTTTCCCAACCATACTCGCTATCTGGAGCAGCTGGGTATGCAGAATGTTCAGCGCACATAGGATTATCAGGATCTTCCTGATTATGTGAAGGATACATACAAGCTGAAGAAGAGTAAAAAACTTTTTTAACTCTTTTCTTACTTGCCTCAAAAGTAACATTAAAATTTATTAAACCAGAGTTATGCATAACGTTAGCATCATTATCTCCAGTAAAAATGTATCCAGCTCCTCCCATATCCGCTGCAAATTGATATAACAAATCCATATCTTCATCAATAACATTTGAAACGATATTTACATCTCTTAAATCACCAATCACAAAATCATCAGCGCTAGAATCTGAAAATTCAGTATGTTTTAAATCAACTCCTCTAACCCAATAGCCTTCATTTTTAAGTCTATTTACCATATGACTTCCAATAAAACCTCCGGCACCCATTACAACAGCTTTTTTCAAAATAGTCTCCAATTTTTAAAATTCAATTATTTTACATTAAATAATATATCTTTTATTTCAAAATTAAAATATTAATTTTAGGCAAGAAAGGGGCCCATAGCTCAATTGGTTAGAGCAACGGACTCATAATCCGCAGGTTCGGGGTTCAAGTCCCTGTGGGCCCACAAATGAGTAGTCATGCATATATATCAAATCTAAAGAATGAAAACATTTTTATTAATATCAATGGTGAACTATATCATAGAAGCGAGGCTAAAATTTCTGTTTTTGATAGCGGATTCTTGCTTGGAGATGGTGTTTGGGAAGGTATTCGACTTCATCAATCAAAGCTAGTTTTTATTGAAGATCATCTAGATAGATTATATGCAAGTGCACAAGGTGTTTCATTAGATATTCCTTATTCTAAGCAAAATATAATTGATGAAATCAATAAGGTTTTAGATAAGAATAAGATGAATGACAACATACACATTCGCTTAGTTATATCTAGAGGAAATAAGATTACTCCATATCAAAATCCCAATGCAAATGTCGGCCCAGTTAATCTGGTGATTATCCCTGAATATAAAAAAACAGATCCCAATACATATGTAGAAGGTATAAATATCGGTAGAGTGCCTAATATTAGGCCAAATGAGAGCATATTAAGTCCACACTATAACACTCTAAGCAAACTCAATTGTATTTTAGCCAGTATAGAAGCAAATAAACTTGGATACGACGAAGGAATTATGAATGATATGAACGGAAATATTAGTACATGTAATTCCACCAATCTATTTTTTATTAAAAATAATAGAGTTTTGACTTCTACTGGAGAATATTGCTTAAATGGTATCACAAGAG
>CENP01232769.1_pt1 | contig 12018 bp, 4 predicted proteins | sample 361281 | NCBI WGS metagenome assembly CENP01 (sample SAMEA2591122, study PRJEB7988) | marine metagenome | biome: marine biome (ENVO:00000447); feature: deep chlorophyll maximum layer (ENVO:xxxxxxxx); material: saline water (ENVO:00002010), including plankton (ENVO:xxxxxxxx) | depth 70 m
AACATCCTGTTCTGTTTAGTTATAAATATATTGAAAAATAAATTTCATTCGTTATTCCATTATACTAAGTCAATTCGTAATGCAAAATCACCACGTATTGCTGTAAATCTTCCATCCACACCATTATCCCTATTTCTGTTTGCATTTATGGATGCATTTCTTCTATCATTTACAGGTATGACTCTCACGTCACGAACCCTATTGGTGCCCGTTGGATTCACGGTAAAGCTATAACCTTTTGGTTCACCTGTTTGAGCAAAACTCACGGTTATCTCTCTTGGAGCAGTATCACCCGTTGTGTGTAAGTTTTGTGTCAATACTGTTTCTCTTCCTTTCAATAGTGTGAATGTTACCTCACCAGCTGACCTACCCATAATATTTAGTGTTATGTTTCTCAAATCCCTTGATACAGGTCTATCAACCCTTATTCTCGTGACCGTATCAGAACCACCGACATCAATTATGTATGCTGGTGAATTTGGAAACGGATCATTATTGATAGGATCTGTTGTTGGGTTTTTACCACTATGTTGTGTTCCCTTGTAAATTAAATTATTCAATACGTCCTTACTTGTACGAGCAGTTATGTAGTGATTTGACGGATATGTAATACTACCATCAGAGTTTTGTAAAAAGAAACGAGTTCGACCAACCATACGTCCATCTTTTAAAGCACCATTGGCTGAACCCACACCAAAAAATGATTTATATTTAAAATTAGATGGATGATTTTTATCAACAAAAAATCTATTTTCAAAATCCTTAAAATTATCATGAATACTAGCACTACCTAAGAATACCTCCGTGTCTCCAATTAAATTAAAAGTAAATCTGTTTTCAAATTTATAGGTGTTATAATTTCCGTCTTGACCAGGATTACTTGATATGATAAATCTATTGTGACTTGCTGTACCATGATTTTTTGCAATATCATTTTTACCACCCAAAAAGAATTCATTCATTTTTTTAACTGTGACGTTTCTTACATTCTCATTTCTTGAATCTGATAATTTTACATAATCTACATCCGTTCCACCTTTAATAGATTGCCTTATACCAGTTAAAGTAGGCTCATCCCATTGGTCGGCATCTATTACCGCAGTCTTAAAATTTTGGTTTGCAAAAGAATTTAAAGTTGGTTCATCAAATTGGTCTGCGTCAATAACTGCTGTTTTTATCTTTTCATTGACCTTTGATATGACGGTTGGCTCATCAAATTGGTCTGCATCAATAACACCAATCACTTTATTTGGATTTAACTTTGGTTCTACTTGTGCTCTTTTTCCAATCTTTGATCTAAACAAAGTATCATTTTTAACCTCGTATGTAAAATCCATTTTTGTTTTTGCTGGTGTCATATCTGTGATGTTTTGAACTAATGAATTATCCATGACGGTTTCAGCAGCTTTTAAATTAGAGGTAATATCAATCGACACCTTTGTATCACCTATTAATGATTTTCTCAACCTCAATAAATCTTCATAGGTCTCCGTTAAATCCTCATCAGGATCACCAATGAAATCATCAATTCTAAAGTCAGGCATTTGATTCATGATTAAAGAATCTATAGCATTCACATAAGATATGTTACGACCAAACTTGTTTGAAAAAACTCTTTCGGTTTGACCTGTAGCATCCGTTGGTTCTGACACATTGTCTTTTTCAGCACTTAACTGTCCAACCGAAGTTATCTTTGGTGTTAGATTTGTTTGATTGTCATTAGGCATTTGGTCTGTGCCTTTAACGGTTAATTTATAAAATGTTTTTTCCGTTATTGTTGACTTTGGTTTAAACTTCGGCTGTGAACTTATTGTTATGGAATAATCTTTTTTCTTACTTGGATTTGCATCATTTATTTTTAATGATGCAGAATTTTCCGTGGAAGCAAAATCTATAATACCCTCGTTCAAAGGAAATCTGTAAATCAAATCATCTATGGAAGATGTTATTTTATTACCAACCGTGCTCTCATAATTTATCACGTGTTGTTTAAATTTTGACATACTGATTTGTGCTTCCCATACCCTTAACTCAGCAACCGAACCGGATAACGTTTCACCAACAACTAAGTTATTATTAAAGTTTGAAGCAGTAGTAAAGTTTTGATTTATATTTGAAGCAGATATGGACAATACATCATGAGATGACATACTTATGAATTGAACATCTTGTATCTTATCATCATCTTTTCTAGCAACAAACATATTATAAGACTGAGTAAAGTTCATGTTTGCATATGAATTACTTGAGGTCACGACAGTTCTTTGAACCATGACATTCCAAATATCACCCGAAAAATAATTTTCATTAAATGCAGTAGACATTGATACATGATTTGTTCCTATTGCACTTGAAGCATTTTTCTTATAATTTACTCTGAATTCTAATTTAGCAGTTTTATTTGATGAGCCGGATGGAACTAATCTTAAATCCCAAAAATCATTTGAACCACTTGACCTCAATATAGTCTGTGGCGAAAAGGAGTTTTCTGAATTAAATAAAAATTCCACGCCGTTTGCATCAGCATCATTTCTCCACCAGTCTATGTTTAGTGAGTTATTACCTGAAAAGTTGGTCATTAAAAATGGTTTCTTTTCCTCGATAAAAGACACGTTTCCTTTTATCTTCTTCATACCCTCTTCAAAATTAGAAGAATCATTTTTAATTATAGTGGGGTTATGTTCTGCTATAGAACCACCATATTCTTGCATACCGAATGAGCTTCCATCCAAACCATATAGGTTTAACAATGAAGAAATAGACTCAACCGTTCCTTTGGATTTATAAACATATATTAAATTATTTAATATCTTTTTCCAAGTTAGATTTATGCTACCTTGTATGCCGGACTCCTCTCCTGTATTAGATGAAGCATAATCATGAAAGGAACTACCTGTTATGGGACTTAATAATTTCCAACCTAAAGTATCACCGATTATCGGCAATAAATTATCGGGCATTGAATTTGGATTTTTATATCCTAATTTATAAAAGTTATGATAGTTGTCTATGTAATTTCTGAGTAAATCAAACTCTTCCCCTAACATATTCACAAACGCTCTTAATATTTGATGTTTTTCATCTATCCTTAAACTTAATGGTAAATTATTAACCAATGAATGAATGTTATCATTATCATACTGCTCTGCTTTTGTAATTAATGTATCGTACCAATTGTTCCACTCATCGGAACCAGCATAACTGCCACTCGGTGGTCTGTAGATATTACTGAATGGATGTATATTGATTGGATTATTATATGATACCTTTATGTCTGTAAAATGAACTGTTGCTCCATCATCAGAACCATCAACATATATTGGAAACAAATCACCTTGTGGTAAAATAGATGCCGTATTAAAAGTAAATGTTTGTCCTAAACCTTCAGAATCCAAATAACTTGGAAACATGAAAGGTGTGTGTTGACCTGAACTATCTCGTATACCATAAGCATATCCATCACCAACACTACCACTTATGGAAGCGGATATGACTTGATTTGAACTTGATAACACTTGATAATAAACGCTATTAGAACCTGACCAGCGAGTTAAATCAGATAAGTCTTGATTAAAAATATCTGCGCGTATGGAATCACCTGAGCCACCAAAGATAGGAGATGACTCTTCAACTGGTCTCCAATTATTTTGTTTTCCCTTAAAGATATATCTTTGATAATGAGAGCCTGTAGCATTAGGATTTGATAAAATAGAACCACTAGATGCTTCAAACGGTATTCTTCTAGTTCTACCGTAACTGTAGCCTTGATATTTATTTACACCAAATGAAATATTTGAATTACCACCATCAACTTTAAACTCAGCCAAGTTGGATGATTCTGAACTACCACTAAATCCTTTAGCAACAAACGATAAATAAACATCATTGTTTGTATTGAAAAAAGGTGATAACTCAGCATTGTAAACATCTGTGAATAAATGTAAGGTATTATCCGTTGATGTCTTTTTATAAATTGTTTCAAAACCCTCTTGATTTCTAAGTATTTCTAATGTGTTTGTTCCTATCCCTACATTGTTATTTCCAAAATCATTACCGGCTAAATTAAATCCAATACCTGGTGCTGATGCTGTTGAAAAACTCTGATTGTCATTATACAGAAAGTTTTCATATTTTGAAAACTCATCTTTAATCTTGTTTATTGATTTAAATAAACCCTTTCTTCTTTCTACGGTTTTTGTCGTTGACTCTATAACTAAAGACATTGATAGTTCACTATACAACCCCTCTAGCTTGATTGCTTTATCTCTGAAGTTTTGTAACTTTTGTTTTGCTGAACCAAAGAAGGCATGATTTTCAAATTTAGAGTAATCAATGTTTAGATTTAAATCTTTTTTGTTTCTGTTAAAGTCTTCAATTAATGTTGTACCGATAGAACTCGTTAATGAATTATAAGTTCTGACATCATCTGTTACTTCGACATTATCGTTTATGTAACCCTCATCAATCTCCAATCCAAATCCACTAATGGCTAGCCCTTCCCTATCAATAAAAAATATGTCTTGTGTTTGTGATGCTAACCATTTATTGACTATTTTAAAATTGTTAAACAACCTAACCACATTGTTTGGTACTGGAGTATTTAATTTAAAAATTACACTTTTACCATCCTCACCGTTAGTGGTGGTATCAAAAGCATAGTTATTTATTGGTATTAATAAACCTTGACCTAATTCTAAAAATGAATTGAATTTATAGTTATCAGGATTTGGATTGGTAAACTCCTCATTTAAAAAGCTAGTTAATACATTTTCATTAACCTTTGGTAATTCATTATCGTTTACATTTTGATATCTTAATCTTATTTCTTTTCTTGATGGGGATACCTCTGCCACATATAAGTCTTGATTATCATATCGCTTTAAGAAATCAAATTGTAAAGTATAATTACCCTCACTAAAATTATTTCTATCTAAAACCTCGTTTGGTTTTAAAAACAACTGTTGATTTTTTATATAAAAATCTCTGTTTTGTTCAAGTTGATAATCACCTTGAAAAGAACCATTACTGAATACGGATAGCTTTATTATGGCGCCGTAACCATCACCAAAACCCAACCTTTCAGGCAATACATAAGACTGACTATCAGCTATTAACTCAAAGGTATCGTCATTAAAGTTTTTTAATATTTCCATTAAAATGCCTGTTTGTCAACGTTATCATCAAGTAATGGGACTTCCATTAACCCTTGTTTTTGAACTCTACTGTTTTTTGGCTGATTTAACTTGTAATCACCCGTTAGGACACCAACCTCTTTTAAACCGACTTGATTTTGCAAAACAGAAAACTCTGAGTTGCTTGGATTCAAATCAACCAAACAGTTATCGTCTTTTATAAATATGTCGGTAGCAGAACTATTGAGTGGTAAACTACCTGAACCATTTGTTATCCATTGTAATTTATCACCACCTATGAAATCATATAAATCTCTTGGTTGATTGAATAGTCTGGTTTGTCCTAAATCCAATTGTCCAGGTCTTTTTCCTAACAAACTATCATTAAATTTTTCTATATAATCCCTTGATGACGCTCTCTGTAGATAATCTTCAGCAATAAAATCATCATCTTTTGTTATTTTTTCAACGGATTTACTGTATTTTGAATCTTTATCAAAACCACCTATTATTGCGTATAGTGGTTGTGATATTAATGCGTTAGTGGATAAGTTCCAAAAAAAGCTATAAGTTTCCCCTTCTACGAACACCCCATCCCAAGAGTTGTTACTAATTGATAAAGTGGTTATTGTTGGAGTTCCAGATGCATCTAAAACACTTAAAAATCCAATTATTCTTGCTGGAGTACCATTTATAAAAACATCCCTTTCATCAGGAAATTCCGAAAAATAATCATAAAAATTAAAACCCTCTATGTCGTTTATACTTTGAGCATCAAAACCTGTGCTTGTATTTTCATACGGAGAACCCACTTGTACGGCTGTAAAATTTTGATTTATCGTTAAATACTTTGGTGCTAGTTGATTTTGTAACGGTAAAAAAGTAAAATCAGTACCACCAAATATTTGAAAATCTTGTGATGTTAGAGAACCATCATTAATGACAATGTTTTTATTTACCAAGTAAGTCTGTAATAATAATGATTGTGTGCTTTCATACCTATACACTATGATTTTTATTGACTTGACACCTGGCGTATTGTAAACATGATTGATTTGATTTTCAATTCCTATTGCCTGTTGACCTTGAGATGCTATTGATTTTTTCAAAAAGTAATTATCATCCGATGGGTACTCATCCAAATCATAAAGACTAAAGAAAAATGTATTTTTAATTTCATCATCGGACAGCAAAACATTTTCATCTCCCCATTGAATTATCTGATAGGTAAAGTATGATTCGTCAACACCGTAAGAAAAATCTTCTAAAAATTCGTTAACATTGACATCCAATGGCAAATAATATAAATCACTTAAATAACTTGATACGTCATTATCCGATACTTCATTGTTAAAATTTGGATATTCAAATAAATTCATGTTTAAATTGACTTCAACAGGATAAGAGGTTGTTAGATATTTTTCTTCTGTTCTATCATGATATATTAATTCATCCCCATCTTGAGTTTTTACCTCTACTATAAAATCAAGTTTTTCATCTACCGTTGGTGTTGCTGATGATATCTGTGGATTAAACTCAAAATTTGGATAACCAAGGCGAAGTCTAAAATTTTCATTACCAGTTATATCGGTGTTTACAACATCAAATACAAAAAAATCATTACCAAGACCTTGAGCGCCTGATATCTCAGGAAATGAAATCAACCTACCTAAACTAAATACATCGCTACCAGCAGTCTTTATGAAGAAAAAGGTGGGAAAGTAAAACTCCGTGTTTCTGTTATCATTATCAAAATAATCCTCAACACCATCTTGCATCTCAAAAGATGTATAACTTAATTTTTTAATTAAACCCTTTGGATTTGATATCAATTCACCGTCATCATTAGAGTAAAACCTAACCTTTATTCTGTTCTCTCCAACATCCGAACCCTCTACTATGAATGCCTGAAAATCTTGAAAACCCATAGTTCTATTTGATTTATATTCTGTATTTTGAAATGAAACATTTATGTTAAAATCGTTGTTTGTTGGCGTTGAATTTGATTCTGCTTCACTTTCCGTTGGATCTTTAACGGTATTTCCGCTATAATAATGTTTGAAAAAATTCAAATGTCTATCGGTTTTTGCCTCACCAATATTTTCCTGCCCATCTATATATCCATCAATGACATCATGTTGAAACACTATTTCATAATTTGGAACAGAACCAATGTTGTTCATCTTGACGACAGAATCTCCGCTATCAGGCCTTTCAACCTCACCAAAATTAGAATATTGTCCGTTATCGTTTTGTGTGCATTCAATTCTAGACATACCCACTTCAAATCTAGATTCATCAAAAGAGATAAAAACAGGTCTGCCTCTTTCATCAGCAACGATTTCATCCTGTCCCGTTTCCCTAAAGGTAAAGAATACATCACCCCTCATGATTGAAGTCCAGTTTCCCAATGAAAACTTTTTTAAGTCATCACTATTCAATCCAAGTTGTTTGATTGAGCCAGATGGATAAACTCCTTTTGTCTTTATACTTGGGTAATTTTCTATCTTTTGATAAGCCATTAGAATGCCTGTTCGGTGTTGTCTATTTCTATTGTATCAGGCGTGTTAGTCGTTAAAACTTCTAATCTTAAATTTTTATCCAATGATAATTCAATATCTTGATTGTAGTTAATTTTATTTATCTCTGTTTTATCAATGATATCATCTGTGGTTGAATTTCCTAAATCCAAATGAAAAATTAAATCACCATCTTCGTCTTGTAGGTTTGTTATTAAACCATCTTCACTTCCGTATGAGCTAGAAACATTTACCTGATGTTCAAATATACCAAACTCATTTAATCTTGGTAAAATAGGATAGGTGTAATTTTGACTCCACGTTTGTTCTTGTTGTTCAGATATTGTTATCTCTTGATAACTATCTCTTGGTGTTTTAGCACCAGTTGAAACACCAATCTGACTGTCGGATTCAACCTCTTGCACCATTACGTTTGAGTAATTAAAAAAGGTAAAATCAGATGGTATTATTTTTTTCCAATAAGAATTATCAGTTGGAATATCACTATCATCATTTTGAAAGCCCAACTGCTCCCACATTGGTTTCACACCCTTGTATACTTTGGTTGTGGCTAAATCAAAATTATTTAAACCACCATCTTTAAAAGTGTTTTTTAATTTATTATTGATGAATCCGTTGTGTATTTTAGCCATTACATTCCACTAGCTCCTTTTGCCCATAGATGTATGGTGTTGTTTTGATTTCCTTGATAAGATCCTTCACCAACTGTAAACTGTAGTGTGCTACTAAAACTTAATATTGTTTCATAATTTTCATCAGCATACCACCCTTCAAACTCATTTAGATTAGAACCTAAAACTCTTGCTTTCACGTTGATTGTATTACCTTGTTCTATTAATGCATTAGTTCCACTTACACCAGTTGATAATACAAGAGTTTCATCCTGCACATAATCACCATTTGTTGGATAACCATTAGGAATTCCAGCGCTATTTGATGCTAAAAACCTAACCTCGGTGGCTACGGTGCCATTTTGAATATCTTGAACTCCGTTATGCAATACAATACTATACTCAATAGCAGGTGGTGCTTGTTGTTTTATAATTTCGTTATCAGGTATTTCATGAGATGTATTTACCGTCCCACTACCAGCATGTGCAAAACTAGTTCCTTGTTGAGTATAATGAATGTGATACTCACCCGTAAAAGGTTGGTCAAAATCAATGTTATTGTTTGGATAATAAAACCAATTATTACTTGAAACAGCAACCAAACCTGTTTCTACAACAAAATCTCCATCATCATCCCCACCTGGATCCATCACATCATCGCTGTTTGATTCTAAAAATATTAAAGTACCATCACCAGAATTATTTGGATTTGGAATGCTATCAGGTGTAATAGTGTAATACCCACCAATTAAATTTCCATTTCCATCTTTAACCAAGATAGGACTCATCGTAAAATTATAACGGCTAGAATTTGACAACTGAATAACATTGTCTGGTGGATTATTTTGACTTTGAAATCTGATAAATAATTGACGAAGTTCATCAGCACCACTATTGGTTAATGCTATAAAATCAGAACTATTTAATTGATTTACGGAAACACCTTGATTAATTTCAGACTGAATATAATAGTCGCTTTCATTTATGTCGTCTGATTGTTTTGCTAATCCGATATCATGAAAATCTATAGTAAAGTTTATGCTTTGTTGGTCGGCTAATTGCCAATCTACAACATATGAAAAATCACAAGAACCGTCATCTACTGTTGCATTAGGATCATAATTGTTTGCATTTGGACTCGTACAACCAGCAATATTTGATGTAATTAAGGTTTGTTCTGGCACATCATTTATCTCTTTGATATAAGGTTGTATTTGTTCTGTAAATTTATTCACTAATAAATTATTTATTTTATTAAAAAAATTAAATAGATTTAATCTATCAAATAGATTTATTTTCTCTATTATTTTTTCTGAAACTTTGGTGTCGTCAAAATCCTTTGGATTGAATCCAGCCAAATTAGTTGAGGATTTTACTAATACGGAATCATTACTGATTCCACCTATTGTGGCAAAATTAGTATAGTTAAGTAAATTAACTTCATAATCTTCGGATGGATTAATTAATATGTTAGTTTGAAATTTCTCATATCCACCTATGCTGTTTTCAAACTGTGACATTACAACGCCAGATATGGTGTAGAATCCTGGCTTCTCATACTCGTGTTCCAATAAGGTTGTGCTTTCTAATATTAGAGTTTTACTTGTATGTTCTAATTCACTTCCATCACCCCAATCAAGTCTAAACAAATGATAACCTGTATCACCATCATTATCGGCATAAATATCAAATTTATTCAACCCACCATTTGCTGTCTTAGCTGTTTTAAAACCATACGTATCGATATTTTCCAAATCTGTTCTTCCTGATACTCTTGGTATAATGTAATAATTTATTTTACCCTCTGTGGCTAATTCATACTTTTCAAAATCTATGTCTTTATCATAATACCTATCTAATCTAATTATTTCATCTGTATTTGGATTAATTACAAACGGAACAGCATCGATAGAAAATTGATGAGTTACAGATTGCAATCTCTTTTCATTATTTACGATTAACTCGTTATTGCCATCTTGTTGTATAAAGGCTGTTTCAAAAACAATTCTATCATCCGTTAAGTAAGGTTGAAAGTTATTTGAATTAAAATTTAAATTTTCCCAATAATCTCTATTGTTTAGAGTCGTGGTGCCTAATTCTTGCCTTTCGTCAAAGGATGCCGAAACAAAGATTGTAAAATCATCTTCTTGTTTTAAACCATGATTTATATTTTTTATTACAACATCCAATCCTCTATCTGGTTGAAATATCCTAACAAATTCATTTCCTGTACCACCCTCGGTTGGATGCCCACCTATTGATTGGTTGTCTTTAAATTGATTAAATAAATCCTCTATTTTTGTAAACTGTGTCATAATTCATTACATCGGTGCTTGTTCATCAGATTCTTGTTCATCTTCCAATTCTATCTCTACGAAAAACTCAACCGTTGAGCCTATGCTCTGTCCTGGAACCGGCTCAGTTAAGTTAACCGTATTTCCACTTATCGACTCGATTATAAAATTTTGTGTCTGTCCGTACTGAAGCAAGGTAACGGTCATACCAGCCTCTACCTGTTGTGCTAAGTTATTATTGCTTACGGATGTGACTGCCCATACACTGGCATCCGGTGAAGGCATGGATAATGTTCCTGATAATGTAACAGTCGGAGTCTGTTGAGTCTGCTGTTGAGTATCTGTTTCTTGTTCATTATCCGTTTGATCTATCCCTTCTTGTTGAGTCTCCTGTTCCTCTATATTTTCGAGCACTTGTATTTGTAATGAATCAACCAAGAACCCACGCGCAGTTAATAATTCTGATTTACTGATTATCTCCACTTTACATTTAGCACCCAATCCACTATTAGCAACCAACTCATTATCGTCATTAAGATGATTCAACCAATATTGTTTACTGTTTCTTAACGGATCATCAATGGATAAATTCAACTCTTCAATGTTTGGATTATAAGTAGCACATATAAAATACCACTCGTCTAAATCATCGGTTAATATTTGTGGATATAACTCATGTATGACATCACTTGTATAGCCTAACAAATTTCCATCATTATCAGTTGGATATGTTTTTGCCACACCTGGTGTATTCCCATCTTGATTAACGGTGCGTCTACTTCTCTGTGGAGTTCCCCAATGATTGTCTCGTAAAGTTCCATCTTGTTCTCTTACGGCTAATCTAATCCATCTTCTGTAGTTACCATCAGCATCTACATTGGTTCTTGTTTCCAATCTAATGCCACTACCATCTTCTTCCAATGGATTACCAAAGTTAAAAAGAGTTCCCTCTGAGGTTTTACTGACGAATCTTACCCACATGGTTATTGTAAATCCATCGTTCAAATAAGAGTTGTTCTTTTGAAATTCTAACTCACCGTTATCAGGCGCTCTTAAAATAATGGCTTGATTTGGTTTTCTTATTTTTAAAAAACCGGTAGATTGATTTTCATAAATCGGTCTTTGGTCTTGAATTTCTTGCACAACATTATCAACATCACCCAAATAATTATTCAAACGATTTCTCATGGTCTCCAATGTCTTTCCCACATTTCTAACACCATTGTTATCTTCCGTATGGGAATCCAATCGAGTTATAAAAGCACCCCTTTTGTTTTCAAAACTTATTCTATCTTGTTTATCCTGTGTTTCATTTTGTATTGATTCACCCACGCCATCGTTATCCACGTCTTGAAAGCCAGGTTCAGGTCCTATCAGTTCATTGAACTCTTGGAAAAAATTATCAACACGAGTCTGCTGTGTGGATTGTGGTGGTAATAAT
>CENP01084595.1_pt1 | contig 11974 bp, 9 predicted proteins | sample 361281 | NCBI WGS metagenome assembly CENP01 (sample SAMEA2591122, study PRJEB7988) | marine metagenome | biome: marine biome (ENVO:00000447); feature: deep chlorophyll maximum layer (ENVO:xxxxxxxx); material: saline water (ENVO:00002010), including plankton (ENVO:xxxxxxxx) | depth 70 m
ACTTTGTGAATTTGAATAATTAAAAAAAATATTCTCGATATATGCTAATTGCATCTAATTTTCTGGTGTCCGCCTTGTATATAGGGAAGATGATTTCGCAACTGGTGGGAAGCTGCGCAACATTTTGTTGAAATCATAAATCAAATCCTAGATATAGACGTGAACAAAACAAGAATATCTGCTTGCAAATAGTGAACAAAAGGCGTACAGTTGAAGGAATTAAATTTATTTATGTGCTTTTTGAATGCATCACTGTAGCGATCTTATTAAAACTAACTCTGGTTTTTGTCTCTCGAAAAACGATGTCTTGCAAGATGCATATAACACATGACATATGGAGGGTGAATTGTCTGTAACAACATTACGCGTCGTGGAGCGGGACTCTGTGGATAAAACAAAAGCTTTGGAAGCTGCCCTTGGTCAAATAGAAAAAGCCTTTGGTAAAGGTTCTGTCATGAAGTTGGGGCATCAACAAAATGCCGTAGACATCGATTCTATCTCAACTGGCTCCTTAGGGTTAGATATAGCTCTTGGAATAGGTGGCCTCCCCCGTGGTCGTATTGTAGAAATTTATGGCCCAGAAAGTTCAGGAAAAACAACATTAGCACTTCATGTGGCGGCAGAAGCCCAGAAAAAAGGAGGTGTTTGTGCGTTTGTAGATGCAGAGCACGCATTGGATCCTGCTTATGCAAAAAAACTAGGTGTTGATATTGATGAACTATTGATTTCCCAGCCTGACGCAGGTGAGCAGGCATTGGAAATAGCCGATACCTTAGTTCGTTCAGGTGCGATAGATGTTTTGGTTGTTGATTCGGTTGCTGCATTAGTGCCTCGTGCAGAATTGGAAGGTGAAATGGGCGATACTCATGTTGGTTTGCAGGCACGTCTGATGAGTCAGGCATTGCGAAAATTGACATCCTCCATTTCCAAATCCAATTGTCTAGTAATATTTATCAATCAAATTAGGTTAAAGATTGGAGTAATGTTTGGTAGCCCAGAGACAACCTCTGGAGGTAACGCTTTAAAATTTTATTCGTCTGTTCGTTTAGATATTCGAAGAATTGGGGCTATTAAGGATAGAGATGAGATTGTTGGAAATCAGACACGTGTCAAGGTAGTTAAAAACAAAGTTGCGCCACCATTCCGTGTCATAGAGTTTGATATAATGTACGGTGAGGGAATATCGAAACTCGGTGAGCTCTTAGATTTAGGCGTAAACGCAAACATTGTTGAAAAAGCAGGCTCTTGGTTTAGTCACAATGAAGAGAGAATTGGCCAAGGCAGGGAAAATGCAAAAAAATTCCTGGCCGATAATCCTTCTGTCGCCATGGCTATCGAGAACGCAGTAAGAGAAAACGCAGGGTTAGTAGCGGAAGCCATGTTAGTTGGCCCAGAGACCGAGGATGATATAGAAGAAAATCTCGATTAATTTAAAAGGAATTCTTAAAGCATGCGAGTTATTGTTGCGTCTGAAGCATGTATTCCGATTTAATAAATTACCCTTGTAGCATAAACTTGTATACCCTTGCTGGACTTGGTTCTATTGATTCAGTAGAAAGTAGGGGAACAGGAGACGGTTGAGGCATTGTAGCTAATTCTTAAACCTCGCTAGGGTAATATGTATGCAGACCACAAACGAAATTAGAGAAGTCTTTTTGGACTTTTTTAAACGCAATGAACACGAGGTGATTGAATCGAGTTCGCTAGTCCCTCGAAATGATCCTACGTTACTTTTTACGAACGCCGGCATGGTTCAATTTAAGAACGTATTCACGGGTGTAGAAAAACGTGAATATGATAGGGCCGTTACATCCCAAAAATGTGTTAGGGCGGGAGGCAAACATAATGACCTAGAGAATGTTGGATATACAGCACGTCATCATACGTTTTTTGAGATGCTCGGCAACTTTTCTTTTGGGGATTATTTTAAAGATGTTGCTATTGAAAATGCTTGGAACTTAATCACTAAAGATTATGGTTTGCCAGAAGAAAAACTCCTTGTAACCGTTTATTCGGAGGATGAAGAAGCTGCATCACTATGGAAGCGAATAGCGGGTTTAGATGACAGTAAAATAATTAGAATCTCCACAACAGATAATTTTTGGGCTATGGGCGATACTGGTCCGTGTGGGCCGTGTTCAGAAATATTTTTTGACCATGGTGACCAAATACCGGGTGGACCGCCAGGTAGTCCAGAAGAGGATGGTGATAGGTTTATAGAAATCTGGAACCTGGTTTTTATGCAATATGAACAAATCTCTAAAGATCAACGTATTGATCTCCCCCGCCCTTCTATCGATACCGGTATGGGGTTAGAAAGAATATCTGCTATATTACAAGGTAAGCATGATAACTATGACATAGATTTGATGCGAAGTTTAATAGAGGCATCTGCAAACGAATCTAATGTGGATCCAGATGGACCAAATTTTGTGTCGCATCGTGTGATTGCAGATCATTTGCGCGCCTCGTCATTTTTGATCGCTGATGGGGTTCTGCCGTCTAATGAGGGAAGAGGGTATGTTCTTCGACGTATTATGCGAAGGGCTATGCGACACGCACACCTCCTTGGGTGCAAAGAACCCTTAATATGGAAATTGGTTCCTTCTCTAATTCGGCAAATGGGAGAAGCATTTGGTGAATTAGTTAGAGCTGAAAGTCTTATTGTGGAGACCCTAAAGCTCGAGGAAACAAAATTCAAGGAGACGCTCGGACGGGGGCTGCGACAATTAGAGGATGCGGCAGGTAAGTTGAGTGAAGGGATGAAGCTCCCTGGAGAAGTAGCGTTTAAGCTCTACGATACCTATGGTTTTCCCCTGGATCTCACTCAGGATATAATGCGAGGGCAAGGACGTACAGTAGAAGTTGCCGAATTCCAAAAGGCTATGGATGCGCAGAAAGCGGCTGCCAGGGCGTCTTGGTCGGGGTCGGGAGATACATCGACAGATGAATTGTGGTTTGATATTCGTCAAAATATTGGTCCAACGGAATTCTTGGGATACTCAACAGAAAATGCAGAGGGACAAATATTAGGATTGGTTGTAAATAATAAACAAACGCTCTCTGTCGAGGCAGGAGAACAACCGGTTTCAGTGATTGTATTGTTGAATCAGACGCCATTTTATGGTGAATCTGGAGGCCAGGTAGGCGATCAAGGTAGAATAGTATCGGCCAATGGTACGGTGATAGATGTAACGGATGTAAAAAAGAAAGTTGATGACTTGTTCCTTCATATCGGAGAGGTGACAAATGGAAAACTTGATGTTGGGGACTTTGTTGAATTACAGGTAGGCAAAGAGCGCAGAAACAGATTGAGAGCAAATCATTCTGCTACCCATCTGATGCATGAGGCTTTGCGAATGCATCTCGGAGACCATGTTGCACAAAAAGGTTCCTTAGTTGCTGAGAAAAGACTTCGTTTTGATTTTAGTCATTCTAAAGGCGTTAGCGGGTCCACTTTGAGATCAGTTGAGCTTGATGTTAATAATCAAATCAGAGGTAATTCAGCGGTATCTACACGCGTAATGGACCCCAGGTCTGCGATTGAAGAGGGGGCTATGGCACTTTTTGGCGAAAAATATGGAGATGAAGTTCGCGTGGTTACCATGGGTAAATCTGTTGATGGTGATGCGAAACAAAATTATTCGGTAGAACTGTGCGGTGGAACTCATGTAGAGCGAACGGGTGATATAGGTATTTTTAAAATTATCTCAGAGAGTGCCGTAGCGTCGGGCGTGCGCCGTATAGAGGCGGTAACTGGCGACGGTGCTCTAGAATATTTTGGTATGCAAGAAAAATTATTAGAGGAGGCCTCAAACGTATTAAAAGTTACAGCCGAACAGTTACCAGGTAGAGTCTCCAGCTTAATAGAAGAAAAAAAGAAGTTGGAGAAGGAACTTGGCGATCTAAGACGCAGGTTGGCCACTGCTGGAACTTCAAGCAAAAAAGATAAAAATTTTGTAAGCCTTGGTGATACCGCATTTGTGGGGAGGGTATTGGAAGGGGTTCCTGCGAGAGAACTCAAAGGCTTAGTTGATGAGATCAAAAATGAAATAGGGTCAGGTATTGTTGCCGTGATTTCTACAGAGGCTAAAAAAGCATCTCTTGTCGTAGGGGTTTCAAAGGATTTAGAAGGTAAATACAATGCTATTGATTTAGTACGACTTGGAGTAACAGCTCTTGGCGGAAAGGGCGGAGGTGGTAGATGGGATATGGCTCAGGCTGGCGGTTCAGATTATGAAAATGGGGAATTGGCATTAGAGCAAATCAAAAAAGCAATATCTCAGTGATAAAGATAAAATAATTAAATTTTTAAATAGGATACAAAGACCCAGTTAGACTGGAATTGATGGAGGATAAATGGAAGATAAAGCAAAGTTCAGTGGAACAGATAATTACATAGCTACTGAAGATTTAATGGTCGCAGTTAACGCTGCCGTAACATTGGAACGACCTTTGTTAATAAAAGGAGAGCCAGGAACTGGTAAAACAGTTTTGGCACACGAGGTTGCGAAAGCATTGAATAAGAACATTATTGAATGGCATATTAAATCAACCACGAAGGCGCAGCAAGGCCTCTATGAATATGACGCTGTTTCGCGATTGCGGGATAGTCAGCTTGGCGAAGAACGTGTTCACGACATAGCAAATTACATCCAAAAGGGAAAACTTTGGGATGCCTTCATGGCAGAGGAGCAAGTTGTTTTATTGATTGATGAAATAGATAAGGCGGATATTGAATTCCCTAACGACCTCCTATTAGAATTGGACCGTATGGAGTTTTTTGTTTATGAAACACAAGAGCGTATCAAGGCAAAACAACGCCCAATCGTCATCATAACATCAAACAATGAGAAAGAACTGCCAGATGCTTTTCTAAGACGCTGTTTTTTCCATTACATACGATTCCCTGATTTGGAAACAATGGCGGAAATTGTAGAAGTGCATCACCCCAAGTTGAAAAAGAACCTGCTTAGTGAAGCATTGAAATCTTTTTTTGAAGTTCGAGAGGTTCCTGGGTTAAAAAAGAAGCCATCAACATCGGAGCTTTTAGATTGGATTAAGTTACTGGTCGTTGAGGATATACCTCCAGAAGCACTCAAGCTTTCAGATAAAAAAGATATTATACCACCGCTTCATGGAGCATTATTAAAGAATGAGCAGGATGTTCATCTTTTTGAGCGGCTTGCATTCCTTGCTAGACGAGAAACTAGAAATTAATAGTGATGGTAGCGATCTCATAATACGTAAATTTCAAGGATTCATTTAGGGTAGCTAACTGGAAGGGCCGTTGGAAAAATGTTCTCAACCTTTTTTTATTCTTTAAAGAAAGCAGAAATTCCAGTTTCACTTAAGGAATATCTTACGTTCCTAGACGCGGTTAAACAGGGTGTCGCAGATTACTCAATAAATGATTTCTATTATTTATCAAGAGCCTCATTGGTTAAAGACGAGAGGCATATAGACCGTTTTGATCAGGTATTTGGGCACTGTTTTAAGGGCTTGGAAGTGCTAGATGACCTTTTTGGAACTGACATCCCGGCCGAATGGCTTAAAACAATGGCGGAACTTCATCTCACTCCAGAAGAGATGGAAAAAATTGAATCCCTCGGGGGGTGGAATGAATTGATGGAAACCCTGAAAAAACGTCTAGAGGAACAGAAAAAGCGGCACCAAGGTGGCAATAAATGGATCGGCACAGGAGGCAAGTCGCCATTTGGAGCGAATGGTTATAATCCAGAGGGAGTCCGAATTGGACAAGAGGGTGGCCGAAGTGGTCGCGCTGTTAAAGTGTGGGATAAACGTGAATATAAAAATCTTGATGATACAGTAGAAATTGGAATTAGAAATATAAAAGTGGCTCTCAGAAAGCTACGAAGGTTTGCTAGAGAGGGAGCGCCAGATGAATTAGATTTATCGGATACAATCCGCTCGACAGCTCGAAACGGCGGTTTCTTGGATTTAAAAATGGTGCCCGAGAGACATAACGCGGTCAATGTATTACTGTTTTTCGATGTTGGGGGCTCGATGGACCCCTATATAAAATTGACTGAAGAATTATTTTCGGCTGCAAGAAGCGAGTTTAAGCATTTAGAATATTTTTATTTTCATAATTGTCCCTATGAGGCGATGTGGAAAGATAATAAACGCAGGCATATTGAAAAGATTCCAACGTGGGAAGTACTTCATACTTATGGTTCCAACTACAAGTGTATTTTTGTTGGGGATGCATCGATGAGCCCTTACGAAATATCGGTAGCTGGCGGTAGCGTGGAACACATGAATCCTGAACCGGGAACCGTTTGGATACAAAGATTAAAGAGCCATTTTGACCGGTGTGTTTGGCTTAATCCTACGCAGGAGAAGTATTGGCGTTATACTAGATCGGTTGAAATGATTGAAGAATTAGTGGATGGCAAGATGTTCCCTCTTACTGTGGGTGGGCTTGATGGCGCTATTCAAGAACTGAAGTCTTGAGCAAAGGTGTTCTAGACCCGAGGGTGTATGCATATAAAACGGGTTTGGCTGCCGATTATTTGAGAGGAGTAGTTTGTGCCAAAAAATATTCGGCTGGTAAGATGTTCCAGGTTAAAAAAAATGTTGCTCCAATAAAAAAGTCTCCTGGCGCATTTTCCGAAAGGGTCTCGGAGTTATTGTTTGGAGAAGAAATAATAATATATGAAATCTCTAAGGAATGGGCTTGGGGACAATCACGGACCGATGGCTATGTTGGCTACGTATCCATGGGTCACATTTCCAAAGAATTGCAAGAGAATACACACGAAGTCACGGCATTGCGAGCATTCGTTTTTAAGAAACCAGATCTCAAAGCGCCAATAATCACATGCCTTAGTATGACTTCTCAAGTTAACATTACGGATTCAAAAGGTTCGTTTGTTTTCGTGGAAGGTTTAGGTTGGATATTCGAGAAATCTGTAAGGCCAATTGGTGGGATAGAGACTGATCTTGTATTAGTTGCGCAAAGGTATACTGGCACCCCATACCTTTGGGGCGGTCGATCGAGTTTTGGTATTGATTGCTCTGGATTAGTTCAACTTAGTCTCCGCAGAGTAGGGGTGTTATGCCCGAGAGATACAGATCAACAGGCTTCCTCAGTTGGTTTCCCTGTAGGTGATGAAATTACAAACCTTTTACGAGGTGATCTTATTTATATGAATGGTCATGTCGCTATAATGGTCGACCCCAACACTATTTTACATGCTAATGCTTTTCATATGTCGGTTGAGCACGAAAGTTTAGACGGTTTTTTACGCAGATTAAAACGAGATAATATTCATAATGTCCAAGCGCGTCGACCCTTACTGCCCTCGCATTAATTTGATAAACTGAACCAATTTAAACAGTTGTTAAACAGGAATGAAGATCTCTTCGTGGTCTGGTGTAAGTTCATAAAATCCATCTTGCGGTTCGTCTAATTGAAAAATTTCCTCTGGTTTCAATTTTCTCCAACATCCTCTTATGACTTTATTGAGTGATCCATGCGCGACAATAATGGTAGGGTATTCCTCTGAAAGTCCCTTTATAAAATTATTTGCCCGCTCGCTAGCCATTTTATAACTTTCGCCATCAGGTGGAGCGAAAGACCATTTTGCTTTATTTCTTTGCCGCCAAACCATTTCATAACCCAGAAGAATTTCTTGCATATTTAATCCATCCCATTTACCAAAAGTAATTTCTTTCAGCTCTTTCTTTAAAACAATCAACTCAGTATCAAAATTTATGGAATCGGCTACTATTATCGCAGTTTGATGAGAACGACCAATTGGACTAGAGAAGAAAGCGCTCGGTTGGGTGCCTTCTAAGACTTGGTGTAGTTTACCACCCATTGCGCGTGCTTGTTGAACCCCTTTGAGTGTCAGCGGAGTGTCTTTATGTCCTTGGAGCCGCTTTGCCCGGTTCCAAACCGTCTCTCCGTGCCTCAGCAGATATATTGATCTCACCCTAAAGCGCCTTTATCGTCGCGACTTTGCCTTCACTGAGGCAATGAAAGGACTCTTGTGGTCTATCTAAAGCAAATATGTCGGAATGATTTAAATTTAGATATAGACCTCTGAAGATTTTATTTACAACCCCGTGCGAAACCACTACATGGGTCCCCGATAACGTTTCTAACTCTTGCATAAAAGGCTCAATTCGTTCGAGAACCATTTGACTACTTTCCCCTTTAGGGTGTCTATAATTCCATGGGTCTTTTTCCCGGTTGGCCATATCTTCTGGGAAGTCGTTTTTCAGGGCATCCCAGCTTGGATATCCATCTCGGGCTCCAAGTGTAATTTCTTTCAAGCGTTCATCAAAATTAATATGCTCAAAATCTACACCAATAATATCGCACATTATTGCGGCCGTTTGTTGAGTTCTTCCCAGTGGACTAGCCCAAAAAGTAAGGCTCTGATTTTTCAGGTAATTATTAAGTGTATTGGAAACTGCTTCAATTTGCTGGGTTCCCTTCAACGTTAATGGGGAATCAGCTTGACCCTGCAGGCGTCCCGAACGGTTCCATGTTGTTTCACCATGCCTGATCAAATAAATTGTAGCTGACATAATAGTATTTTCTGACGCACCAAAAAGAAATAAATTACTTGTTAAACTACTAGCAGATTAGTGTTAAGTGAATTAAAAAAAACTGTGCTATCTGCAATAAATCGCGTGAAATAAAAAACCCAAAAATGGGGGGAATAATGTCCGAAAAAATAGAGTTTTTTGGGTTATCTCAAACTGTCGCAGAACTTGCGGAAACTGATATTAGTAAAGTGGCAAAGTATGGATGGGATAGACAAAGCTTGATTCCACTTTGGTTTGGGGAGGGAGATGTTCCAACCCCGAAGTATATCTGCGACGCCTCGGTCGAATCAATGCAGATGGGTGAAACGTTCTATACGCATCAAAATGGATTATCTGATTTGCGAAAAGAATTAATTAAATATACCAAACGTTCATTTGGAGTAGCGTTAGAAGAGGATAGGTTGACTGTGACCAACTCTGGAATGATGGCTATTTCATTAGCTATGCAGATGTTAGTTAACCCTGATGATGAGGTGGTTGTCATTGGCCCTGTTTGGCCCAATATCTATTCTACTGTGGAATTAAATAAAGGAATAGTAACTCACGCTTCAATTAAAATGAGTCAAGACGGTTGGTTCCTAGATCTGAACAAGGTTTTTAGGGCCGTAACAGATCGAACAAAAGCTATTTTTGTAAATACCCCTGGCAATCCTACGGGGTGGATAATGCCTGAAGAAGATCAAAAATCACTTGTTGAGTTTGCGCGCGAAAAGAATATCTGGCTGATATCGGATGAAGTTTATCATTCTTTAGTTTTCGATAGGCCGGTAGCAACCTCGATGCTGAATTTTGCAAGATCAGATGACAAAGTCATTGTAGTAAATAGTTTTTCTAAATCTTGGCTTATGACGGGCTGGCGGATGGGTTGGATGGCGCATCCTTCAGGGATAGCCGAGACTTTAGCAAAATTGGTCCAGATATCGACTTCTGGGGTTCCCGACTTTATTCAAAGGGCTGGAATTACCGCCCTCAAATCGGGTGACAGTACAATAGCGGAGCTTCGTGAGCGGTGCCAAATAGGAAGAGATATTGTTTTTGATCGACTGGAGCAATGGCCAAGAGTAAAAGCAAGAAGGCCTAATGGTGCTTTTTATGCCTTTTTCATGGTGGACGGGGTTAGTGATTCTTTGGATTTCTGTAAAAAATTGATTGATATTTGTAATGTAGGTCTGGCTCCCGGTAGTGCTTTTGGCCCTGGAGGAGAAGGGTTCTTGCGATTATGTTATGCTTCAACCCCAGAAAAACTGAATAGGGCCATGGATGCTTTAGCACTGGAGATCAATAAAAAATAATTACTATAATTTCTAACTAATTGATAAAGCAGTGTTTTTATGATATGACAACGATGTTGACTATAGATTATTTGAGGATTTGCAATGGCGTTAGGTCCGATTGGTCCAAATACTTCTTCAGAAACGCGTGCGGAACTTATAAGACGTATCACTCATCCTAATACCAATAAAGCCCCAAAGCCGCAGTCTAAGGAATTAGTCACCTCGGAAAAGACGGTTCAATTACAAAAAGCAGAAACCCAACCTGGGTTTCGGATTAAAACGGCATTAACTAATGATGAAATAGAGCTTCAAATAAGACGATTATCTGCTTTGATAGCCAATGATAATATAGATCAGAGAGCCCCAAGGGGATCATACATTAATATTTTGCTATGAGAGTGTCAGTTCTAAAATAATACAGTAAAAATACATGTTAACTTTGTCTATTGATATTGCCTACCTATCGTCTTGAAGTCTATAAATAACTTATGTTTAAAAAAATTCTCATAGCTAACAGGGGAGAAATCGCCTGCCGTGTCATGCGGACAGCGCGTCGCTTAGGTATTGCTAGCGTGGCAATATATTCAGACGCAGATGCGGATGCCTTGCATGTTCGCGAGGCGGATGAAGCTATTTGCATAGGAGGTTCAACCTCTGCTGAGAGTTATCTCGTAGTTGAAAAGGTGATTGATGCTGTGCGGCAATCTGGAGCCGAAGCCGTTCACCCGGGATACGGATTTCTCTCTGAAAATGCTGCATTCGCGGATGCACTTGAAGCCGAAGGTATTGTTTTTATTGGCCCCAGAAACAGAGCAATCGCAGCGATGGGTGATAAGATTGAATCAAAGAAACTAGCTGCAGAAGCTGGCGTCAATACTGTACCAGGTTACGTTGGTATCTTGGCAGACGATATTGAAGCCGTGAAAGTAGCTGGCGACATCGGGTATCCTGTGATGATTAAAGCCTCAGCCGGCGGCGGTGGTAAAGGAATGCGGGTGGCGTATAACGAAACAGAGGTCAAGGAAGGTTTTAAGTCAGCAGTAAATGAAGCTATTTCTAGTTTTGGTGACGACCGCGTTTTTATAGAAAAATTTGTTGAAGAACCGCGGCATATAGAAATTCAAATTATTGCAGATTCAAGAGGCAATACACTATATTTGGGTGAGAGGGAATGCTCTATACAACGTCGACATCAAAAAGTTGTCGAAGAGGCCCCAAGTCCATTTCTCGACCCTGAAACTCGGAAATTGATGGGTGAACAATCAGTTTTGCTTGCAAAAGCAGTTGATTATTGTTCTGCAGGAACGGTTGAATTTATTGTTGATAAGAACAAAGACTTTTATTTTTTGGAGATGAACACGCGCCTCCAGGTTGAACATCCTGTAACCGAGTGTATCACAGGATTAGACCTTGTTGAATTAATGATCAGAGTAGCCTCCGGAGAAGAGCTGCCGTTTAGGCAGGCTGATGTGACATTGAAAGGCTGGGCAATTGAAACACGTATCTACGCCGAAGATCCATATCGTGGTTTTTTGCCATCGACAGGGCGTTTGGTTAAGTATCAACAACCAGAAAAGCTTGAAGGTGTTCGAATAGATAGTGGTGTAGCTGAGGGATCAGAAATATCCATGTTTTATGATCCTATGATCGCGAAGCTGATCACAAATGCCGATAACAGAGAGCAAGCAATAGATCGCATGACCTTGGCTTTAAACTCTTTTCAAATAAATGGCGTCAATCACAATATAGATTTTCTGTCGGCTGTTATGACTAATCCCCGGTTTCAAAAAGGGAAATTTAATACAGGGTTTATAGCAGAGGAATTCCCTTCAGGATTCAGTGGCACGGAGCTTTCGGAGGAAATAAAGCACCGTATGTATTCGATCGCTACGGTATTTGCTTACAATAGAGACCTAAGAAATAAAACGATTTCGGGTCAGATTAATTTAGCACGCCGTGCTGGTTTTAAGGAAACTACATCATTTTGCGTTAGCATCTTCAAGGAAAACCAAAGGATAAATTTGCGACTAGAACAAACTGATGATGCTTATATTGTATCTCATGAAAAAGGGACTTCCAGGGTGCGGGGTTCCTGTAATTTGGGCGCAAAGCGATTC
>CENP01042930.1_pt1 | contig 11962 bp, 13 predicted proteins | sample 361281 | NCBI WGS metagenome assembly CENP01 (sample SAMEA2591122, study PRJEB7988) | marine metagenome | biome: marine biome (ENVO:00000447); feature: deep chlorophyll maximum layer (ENVO:xxxxxxxx); material: saline water (ENVO:00002010), including plankton (ENVO:xxxxxxxx) | depth 70 m
ATGTACCCTGGTTTTGAAGAAGGCGCTACAGGCTTTTTTAAATTTGCTGGCTGGGGCATTGCCCCTCCTGAAGGTGGCATGACTGCTAATTATGCTGATAGTGGTGGTTACACTTGGTGGACAGACTTCTTGTTCCAAGGAATGTTTGCAGCTACAGCTGCTACCATTATTTCAGGAGCTGTTGCTGAGCGCATTAAGCTAGAAGCATTTATGATAATAGCTGTGTTATATGTTGGAATTGTATATCCTATAGTAGGCTCATGGCAATGGGGAGGTGGGTTTTTATACAGTTGGGGCTTTTATGACTTTGCTGGTTCTACACTTGTACACTCTGTTGGTGGATGGGCAGCGCTTGTCACCATATACTTTTTAGGTGCGCGCATAGGCAAATACAGCGCAGATGGTACATCAAACCCAATTTTCGGACACAACATGCCTTTAGCGGCTGGAGGAGTACTTATCCTATGGTTAGGGTGGTTTGGTTTCAACGGGGGTTCCGTATTGTCTGCTGATCCAGCAACGACTTCATTAGTTCTTGTTACAACAAGCTTGGCTGCTGCATCGGGCGGAATAGTTGCTTCTGTATTTTCACATATACTTTACAAAAACTATGATTTGACTATGTTTATGAATGGTGTTTTAGGTGGATTGGTTGCCATAACAGCTGGGGCAGATCAAATGTCAACAGGTGAGGCTATGATTATTGGGGGCATTGGTGGTATTATAGTAGTACTCGCCATTGCATTACTTGAAAAACTAAAGCTTGATGATCCAGTGGGTGCCATTGCTGTTCACCTGTTTGCAGGGATGTGGGGAACACTTGCCGTAGGTATCTTTGGTAATATGGCCAGTACCAAACAGTTTATGCTGCAATTAGCCGGAATTGGTATCGCTGGTGCGTTCTGTGTTCTGAGTGCATTAATACTAGTACTTATCGTAAAAGTCACAATCGGGTTGCGTGTAACGAAGGAACATGAAATTGGCGGACTTGATGATGCTGAACACGGAATGTCGGCTTATGCAGATTTTAGTGTTTCTAAAAAATAGAAAAAATGATTAATTAACAGTTTAACCCCGAGTGATTTTTAAACACTCGGGGTTTTTTTTTGTGTATGTTTGCAGCAAAACAACATATGTACGCCATTACACTTGTTATTCAATGTCCAGATAAGAAAGGAATTATTGCCGACGTAACCTCTTTTGTTTATAAGCAAAAAGGGAATATCCAGTACATTGACCAGTACGTTGACAGAGAAAATCGTGCATTTTTTATGCGCTTACAAGCTGAATTAGACGAGCAGCTCTGCTCCTATCAAAATTTTGTTAGCCTATTTGAAAATCAACTGGCAAACGGCTACAAGATGACGTGGAGTCATCAGCCGCTGAACTACAAGCCCAAGATGGCTGTTTTTGTATCAAAATACGATCACTGCCTCTACGACCTGTTGGGACGTTATAAATCAGGCGAACTTGGCGTAGAAATTCCGTTTATCTTAAGTAACCACAAAGATTTGGACTCAATTGCAAAAGCTTTTGAAACTCCATTCTTTCACGTTCCTATTACAAAAGAAACTATAGCAGCTTCTACAAAACAACAGCTTGCACTTCTAAAAGAACATAATGTGGATTTTGTAGTCTTGGCTCGTTATATGCAAATTGTACCGGCAGACCTTATTGAAGTTTATAAAAATAAAATTATCAATATTCACCATTCGTTTTTGCCTGCATTCCCTGGTGCAAAACCCTATCACTCTGCTTTTGAGCGTGGTGTGAAAATAATTGGTGCTACCAGTCACTACGTGACAGAAGAACTTGATGCTGGACCCATTATTGAGCAGGGAGTAGCGCAAGTATCGCACAATCACAGTGTTTCGCAGTTGATTGCTAAAGGACGGGATTTAGAGAAAATGGTTTTGGCAAATGCAGTTAAACACCATGTTGAGAAAAAAGTTTTGGTTTACGGAAACAAAACCGTAATATTTACCTAGTTGAGAGATTTTAGAAAACCTAAGGTTGTCTTATTAAAAAATTCTGGCTGTTCAACGTTAACCACGTGACCACAATTTGGAACTACTGCTATTTGTGAAGCCCGATGCATGTAAGCCAACTGTTGAATACTTGGCAAAAACATATAATCTTCTTCACCCATAACATAGAGTGTAGGAATACCCACATCTACCTGTCGGAACAATAGAAGTAATGGTTTTAACTCCGAAGTGAGCCTATACCAACGTAGAAACTCTTTATGGTAAAGTTTTTTTGCCTCTCGAACAAAAAGTAACCTAGACTCACGATGGTTTTTCTTAGGCATGATAATGAATGCAAAAAAACGATAAAGCCATAAATATGGAATCACCGACTTAACGATATTTCCCAAACGCATTAAAATCTGAGACCGGACATTGAGCTTCATGATTGCTCCCCCCATAACCATACTTGAAACACGTTCAGGATGATTTTCAGCCAATTGACGAATCAGTATGGTGCCTAGAGAAATACCTACAAAATGAGAACTTTTAATTTTTTCATAATCCAAAACTTCTATAATATCATCAACAATACTATCAAATGTATAGCGCTTTTCAAATGCACGTTTGATTGTTGGTTTAGAATTTCCATGGCCACGAAGATCTAGCAACAAAACATTGTAATGCTTGGCATAATCACGAAACTGTTTATACCATATAGACGAGCTGCCACCTGCACCGTGAACAAAGGTCACCCATTCAGTAGAAGCTTGATGTTTATAACGACTGTAATGCAACATTAGGTGAGCAGTTTTTCCATTTGATTTTGTAGTGAAGCAGCAACTTTAAAAGCAGCAGTAATATAGTCTTCACCCTTGCTGGCATATAAAATACTTCGGGACGAGTTAACTAAAAGACCAACCTGTTTGTTTACGCCGTTTTCAAAAACGTCTTTGAGTCCTCCGCCTTGTGCACCTACTCCTGGAATCAGCAAAAAGGCATTGGGAACAATATTTCTAATTTCTTTTAAATAGTCTGCCTTGGTCGCACCAACCACGTACATAAGCCTATCGGCATTATCGTACTTTAATGAAGTAGCAATTACTTTTTTAAACAATGACTTTTCATTGTTTTCGGAAAATTGAAAATCAGCAGACCCTTGATTAGAAGTCAATGCCAACAAAATAGCGTGTTTATCTTTGTATAATAAAAAAGGTTCAATAGAGTCTTTACCCATATAGGGTGAAATGGTAATAGAATCAAATGGCATGGCTTCAAAAAAAGCCTTGGCGTAGCGCAAGGAAGTATTGCCAATATCACCGCGTTTAGAATCAGCAATAGTAAACAAATCAGGGTAATTCGATTTTATGTAGTATATTAGTTTGGACAGTGATGCAAAACCTGTTTCCCCATAGGCTTCGAAAAATGCCGTGTTAATTTTAACTGCTACACAAAGTGGGTGAAGTCCGTCAACTATTTGCTTACAAAAATCAAAAAGGGGCTCTTCACTTGAGGCAATAAGCTGGGAGGGCATTTTTTCTATGTCAGGGTCCAAACCCAGGCACAAAAATGATTTTTTCACCTGAATTTGATTAAATAAATCATGTTTTGTCATACTAAAATAATTCGTCTGAGAATTTAAGTTTCTCCGTATTTTGGTAGAGTTGCATTTCGTCAATCAACTTCTGAATATCTCCATTGATAATATTTTGCAAATCATACAAAGTTAATCCAATACGGTGATCTGTAACACGTCCTTGTGGATAATTATAAGTTCTGATTTTAGCAGAACGATCTCCAGAAGAAACCATACTTTTTCGTTTTTTAGAATCGGCAGCTTGCTTTTTGGCTAGCTCCATATCGTAAAGTCTGGAACGAAGTACTTTTAAGGCTTTTTCAAGGTTTTTATGCGAAGATTTTTGGTCTTGGCAACTCACAATCATACCAGTAGGCTCGTGGTGTAACTTAATGGCAGAGTAGGTCGTATTTACTGACTGTCCACCTGGACCTGTTGAAGTAGTACGCTCAATTCTAATCTCGGCCATGTCGAGTTCAATATCAAATTCCTCTGCCTCTGGCAATACCATGACAGTGGCTGCGGAAGTGTGTAAACGACCTTGGGTTTCTGTTTGTGGCACACGCTGAACACGGTGAACTCCAGATTCGAATTTTAAAGTACCGTATACTTGTTCGCCATTTACTTCAAAAATGATTTCTTTAAATCCTCCAGAAGTTCCTTCGCTCATATCAACAATATTGACCTTCCATCCCTTACCCTCACAATACTTAGTGTACATACGGAATAAGTCACCAGCAAAAATACTTGCCTCGTCACCACCTGTTCCTGCACGAAGCTCCATCATGACGTTTTTGACATCTTCTGGATCTTTAGGAATAAGCATAAAACGAATTTCATCTTCCAAGTGAAGTAGTTTTTTTGAGGAAACATCCAATTCTTCTTTGGCCATTGCGAGCATCTCAGGGTCTTTTTCTTTAGAAATGATAGCTTCTGCCTCTTTCTTGTTACTCAAAAGACTTAAAAATTCCAAGCGTTTCTTCATCAATGCATTTAAATCCTTGTATTCGCGATTCAAAGAAATATAACGCTTTTGATCGGCGATAATATCAGGCTGTATGATAAGGTCAGAAACCTCAGCAAAACGCTGTTTTACAATCTGTAGTTTTTCTTTTAACATTGACTATTATGTAAATGTACGTAACTCCAACCTAAAGCTAATATGGATACTATCACGAATCTTAACAAGCATAAAAGCAGGAAGTGTAATATCGAATTCAGATGGCTTAAAATCAAAATCACCCTCAAGTATCCATACATCACCTTTTTTTGCCCAATTTGCAGTTGTTGTCAGGCTTATTGTCTTACCATGAAATTCTAAATTTCCAGTTATGCTAAGAGTCTTCCCTTCCAATGCAAGCTTGTCTGAATAAAATGAAACTTTTGGAAATAGTAAAGCCTCTAATACTTCAAGGGCATGAGCGTCACGGCTTTCATTTTTTGAATCGAACGAAGCTACTGAAGCAACAATTGCCATGCGGGCAGGAACAGAGTCCTCAAGTATAACTATTCCTTGAACTTGTTTGGACGTACCTGACCAGTCATGTACGACATGTGAGGCCTCATAGGAAATTTCTGAGGCAATGGTTTCTACGCGAAGTTGTTGTGCACTCAGCCATGTGGAAACTAGTAACAATATAATTAAGATACGTGTCATTTTAAAATTTAAAAACCAAAATAGCAAGCGCATAACTACCAAAGGCGGTGTAAGCAGCCCCCTTGTGAATTTCGCGATTTTTATCTTTGTATATGTTTGTGGCAAGCATTGCAGAAAAATGAACGGTTGCTAATATTTTATGTGCTTTTATTGATGAAAAACCACGCACTTTTTTATTAATAAGTGGAGGCGGTGCAAATAGAGACATTCCCGCAGTAGTAAAATAACCAATATTGACAACGTCTGCCATAGTTTTATGAGTATTATATAGGCTGGAGTCTCCGTTATATAATTTCCCGCCAATAATACCTTGTGCAACCATGGCTGCTAAAGTTAAATAGCCTAATACTTGGTGTGTGGTAAGCATTACACGACGCACCTTCAGTTCTTTTTGGCGTTGCTCCATATTTAATGGAGATAGCTTAGTAGCTCTAAAAACACCTTTTTCACCCCATAAAAGTCGTTGTGTAAAGACCATTCGTGCTGGAATTAAGGGTGGGGCTTGAATCTCTTCATCAATAAGCATAAACAAGTCATCCCCTTCTTGAGCATAAGAGAGGCTGTTTAAACCAATGGTAATTGCAATAATAAATAACAGCTTAATCATATTCAAAAATTCCATTTGGTGTAGATAAGGTAAGTTTTTTTGTTGGGCTCTCCAACACACGACCTACAATTTGGGCGTCAATATAAAATGATTTAACGATTTCAATAATCGTATTAGCATTTTCAGGTGATACATATAACTCCATTCTGTGCCCCATGTTAAAGACCTTGTACATCTCACGCCAATCTGTTTTTGATTCGGCTTGAATCAAATTAAACAGTGGTGGTATGGGAAACATATTGTCTTTTACAACATGGCCGCTATCAATAAAATGAAGTACTTTGGTTTGGGCACCACCACTACAATGTACTGCACCATGAATCTCCTGGGGGGTAAATTTATCTAAGATTGCTTTCATGACTGGTGCATAAGTACGTGTTGGCGACAACACCAACCTACCCGCGTTGATTGAAACGCCTTCAACTGCATCCAATAAGTTTTTAGATCCAGTGTAAACTAAATCATTTGGCACTAATGGGTCAAAGCTTTCTGGATACTCCTGTGCAAGCGATTTATTGAACACGTCATGCCTTGCTGAAGTAAGCCCATTACTTCCCATACCACCATTGTATTCCGTTTCATAGGAGGCTTGTCCATAAGAAGCCATCCCTACAATTAAATCACCCGCTTTGATATTGGCATTGTCAATCACATGATCGCGTTTGAGGCGTGCAGTTACGGTGGAGTCAACAATAATAGTTCGCACTAAGTCACCAACATCTGCGGTTTCACCACCTGTTAGTGTTAATTTCATACCCTGAGCATTTAAATCATCTATAAGCTCATTGGTTCCTTGAATAATAGCTTTAATTACTTCACCAGGAATGTGGTTCTTGTTCCTTCCAATGGTCGATGAAACAAGAATTTCATTTACAGCACCTACACACAACAGATCGTCAATATTCATAATGAGTGCGTCTTGTGCTATACCTTTCCAAACTGACAAGTCACCTGTTTTTTTCCAATACATATAAGCTAAAGAAGACTTTGTTCCCGCTCCATCTGAGTGCATAACCAGACAATAGTCCGCATCTCCAGTTAAGTAATCAGGAACAATTTTACAGAATGCCTTTGGGAAAAGTCCTTTATCAATATTCTCGATTGCTGCATGGACATCTTCCTTGTCGGAAGAAACACCACGCATTTGATAACGTTCATTGGAAGAGTCTTGTATCATATTATCGTAAAAATAATAGTTCTCTGTATTTGACCAATGGCCAAGCTGAATCATCAACTATGAGTTCAACCCCACCTAACAAATATACATCAAATAGCACTATAGTATTAAGAGTTCACTGTATTTTGAATTTATTGTAAATATGGCTTAATATTATACATTTAACAATAATAGCCCATCAATTTTGAGGGGTCTATAAAAATTTATATAATGTTCATAAAAACATACCCTCCAACATTAGAAAGGTTGTTATAAATTTTATTTTTAAAAAAATATTATAATTATGAATAAATCAAAACTTGAATACATCTGGTTGGATGGCTATGAGCCAACTGCCAACCTTCGAAGTAAAACGAAAGTAGTTAGTGACTTTTCTGGAAAATTAGAAGATGTCGAAATGTGGTCTTTCGACGGAAGTTCTACACTTCAAGCAGAAGGAGGATCTTCCGACTGTCTTTTAAAACCTGTTTCCATATTTCCTGACCCAGAAAGAAGAAATGGATTTTTAGTAATGACTGAAGTCTTAAACGCAGATGGAACAGCTCACGTTTCAAATGGCCGTGCTACCATTGATGATGACGATGATGATTTCTGGTTTGGATTTGAGCAAGAATATTTTCTATGGGATCCTGAAACAGACCTTCCACTTGGATTTCCTAAAGATCAAACTCCTCAAGGTCAATTCTACTGTTCTGTTGGTGCTAAAAACTCATACGGTCGTGAAATCATGGATCGTCACTTAGATATCTGTCTAGATGCTGGACTTAATGTTGAGGGTACCAATGGTGAGGTTGCTCCAGGACAGTGGGAATTTCAAATTTTTTCTAAAGGTGCTGCTGAAGCTGGTGACCAAATTTGGATTGCACGCTACATTCTAGAACGCTTGGCCGAAGACTATGGACTCGCAATAGATTATCACCCGAAACCACTTGGTGCAACAGACTGGAACGGTTCCGGTATGCATGCTAACTTCTCTAACAGCATTCTCAGAACTTGTGGCTCTAAAGAAATTTATGATAAGATTTGTGAAGCATTTCGTCCTGTAGTTAAAGAACACATTGAGGTTTATGGTGCTTATAACGACCAACGACTAACAGGTGACCACGAAACACAATCTATTAACGAATTTAGCTACGGAGTTTCTGACCGTGGTGCTTCTATCCGTATTCCGATTATGACTGTTGAAAAAGGTTGGAAAGGATGGTTAGAAGATCGTCGTCCAGCTTCAAATGCTGACCCATACAAAATAGCTGCACGTATAATCAAGACTGTAAAGTCTGCTGACGTGTAGTTGAATTATTGGTTATTAGTACGAAAGCATCTAGTAAAGCGATACATTCGCAACCACTAGATGCTTTTTTATACAACTGTTACAACCAAGTATGAAATATAGGCAACGCTTAAAAGAATTCCTTCGCGCCAGTTGAGTTGTAACTTTTTTGGCAAAAAAACTAGGGGCAAGAGTACAAATGCAAAACCCAGCATTACCCAAATATCAAAAGACAACAATCTGTCATCAATAACATCCAAAGGATGAATAACTGATGTAATTCCAAGTACAGTTAAAATATTAAATACATTTGAGCCAATAAGGTTTCCTATTGAAATTTCAGACTCTTTTCTTAATATAGCCATGCCTGAAGCCACCAGCTCAGGCAAACTGGTACCAATGGAAATTAGAGAGATGGCTATTACTCGCTCACTAATATTAAACGCTTTGGCCAAACCAACTCCCCCTTCAACTAGAAAATGAGAACCTAAACCCAGTCCAAAAGATCCAAGTATAGCATATAAGCTTATCAGTAGCCAGCTTTTACTGACTTTAATTTCATCTATTTGATCATTAATTAGTGGAAGTTGAAGTTTGAAAATTGAAAAAATTACCACTATAAGTATTAATAGTAAAAACCCACCCTCCAATCTTGAAATAGAACCATCATAAATTAAGAAAATCAATAGAAATGAGACTCCTAAACAAAGCGGCCAATCATATTTAAAAAAAGTTTTATCAATTTCAATTTTGCCAAAAAAAAGGATAGTCCCCAAAACAAAACCTAAGTTAGCTATGTTAGAACCCACTACATTGCCAAGTGATAAATCGGGAAAACCATCTAAAGCAGCACGGATACTCGTCATAAGTTCAGGTAAGGATGTGGCAAAGGAGACGATTGTCATTCCAACTACAAATTTTGAAATATTCATGCGTACAGCAATAGCCACGGCTGCCTTTAACAAGAAGTCTCCTCCAAAAAGTAAAATAGTTAAGCCTGATATAAAAAAAAATAAATCCATTTAATTTTGCTAAGATACACTGACTAATGATTTCTTAACTTTGCTTTATGAAAAAAAATATATTTAAATTTTTAGCTAAATTTAATAAACTAATACTACCAAGTCTTACCAAAAGAAATATTGATGTATCAAAAGCAAGCAAAGCACAACTAATATTATTAGCTTGGCGTGCATTTGTTACAAAGAGGTCACTCTAAATTTATTAAAAAGGTTTAACAACAATAAATAGCCAAATTGTGGTCTTTAAATAGGGATAATCAGGGTTTAATTGGAATATAATTTTTAAGACGCATTTTTATTTCATTATAATCATTATTGGATGCTAAGTTAAACCACGAATTTGGATCATCTTTTAGATCATATAGTTCTTCTCCACCATCTGAATACAATATATATTTAAAGTTTTCTGAAGTAATTGAATGATTGTCCTTCCCGTAAGTACTTAATACATATTTTTTATGTTTAATAAGTGTGTCATTTACAAACAATGGGACTAGACTTTTTCCTTCATTTTTTTTGTTTGGAGGCAAATCAGCCATTTCAATTAAAGTCGGATAAATATCTAATAATTCAACATTTTGATGAACTTTAAACCCCTTTTTTAATCCAACAGGCTTTATTATTAATGGCACTTTTATTGCTTCGTCCCATAAACCATGTTTAGCAAAAATTCCCTTTTCACCCAATCTGTATCCGTGATCTGACCATAAAATAATAATAGTATTATTTCGGTAATTGCTATTGTTTAATGCATTAATAACCTCTCCAACATAAAAATCAACAAACGATACTGAAGCTAAATAGGCTTGAATAATATTTTTCCATTTATTATTTTTTATTGCCCACTCTGTGGTGGGAAATTGATCTTTTATATAAGTATTTAATAAGGCCGACTCAGGTAAATCATCTAAGTCATTTTCATAATAAGGTGGTAATTGAATACTATCCAAAGGATGCATGTCAAACCATTTTTGAGGAACATACCAAGGAACATGGGGTCTTAAAAAACCAACGGTCATAAAAAAAGGAGATTCGTGGTACTCATTTAATCTTTTCTTTATCCATTTTGCTGAAAAGTAATCAGGCATTAATGAGTCACTCTCAGGAAACGCTGCCCAGTCAGTCTGTGAACGCTCTTTGGATCCTTGTCCATGCCAATTAAAATAGGGAGTGTCTTTTGATCTTGGTCCAAATCCTCGAGGCCCACCACCTCTTCCACCTGATATATCAAGTATATTTTTCGGCATGTGTTTATGAGAAATTTTTCCAATCCCAATATTTAAATATTCATGATTTTTGAAATACTCATGTAGTAAATAGGCATTGTTTTTTTTTGATAGTTTCATCAATTCTTTATCTGTTTTAGGATGGCTCTTGTAACTTCCTGACGTTGATGGCCTAAGCCCTGTTAAAACAGATGTTCTTGAGGGTATACAGACAGGAGCTTGAGCATATGTATTCATAAATACTATAGATTCATTAGCTAGTCCATCAATATTTGGAGTTTTTGAATTTGGATGTCCACCATAAAAACCAATCCAATCATTTAAATCATCAATGCATATCATTAATATATTAGGTTTGTCTTCAAATTGTTTTATCTCACAACCATAGAATACAATTATTACGATATATAGAAGAAGATTTTTCATTGTAACAAATAAAAAGTTATTAGTCCTCCAACTATCAATCCTTTTATAAATGAAATCCACATACCTTGATAGTTAGAGTATCCAAAAAACCTTAATAATTTATATACTGATTTTTTATGCCATTGCATCATATTAAATTCTAAAGTTAGATTATAAATTTATAAAGATTGATTTTTTTGAATAAACTAAACGCTAAATAGTTGCTATTTACTGACAAGCAGAGTCAGAAACCTCTTGAACTCCAGCGCAATAAGCTTCGCCCCTATTATTATATGTAAAACCATCACAGCCACAAACTGGTTGGTATTCCTTAGTTGTTGCACAGGGATTAGGGACTTTAGTGAGATCAATACAGTCATAAAAATACCTATTAATAAATTCACTATACTCTCCTGAACCAAATGACATACCAGCGATTACTTCAATAGTAGATCTAGCAACTCTGATGGCATCATTTGATAATTGTATATTAAATTTTGTGCCATCCATACTAGTTAATTGATTGTAATTACATTTTAGTCTTATGGTAGTATAGAAATAATATCTAAGTACATATCCGATGGTTTGTTCTGTATTGCCGTAAAGTTCATCAAAAACAGAAGCATCTGAAATTGTAGTCTCTAAGACTCTGTAGGGAATACTAAAATTATTATTTTGTCTTAAAGCCTCTAACTCAAAGATTGACTCCTGAACATTGGTTGTTTCTACTTGTTTATTTACACAAGAATAAGAAATAAAAAGAAAGAAAAAAATAAGTTTTTTCATCGAATTGTTTTTAGTGCTACTAATATAATAATTAACACAAAGTTAACTACACAAAGTAAAATACATATCATGTAGAATATGCTCTTAGCTTGTATTAAAATGTTGAAAAAAGTATTAAATTTGTCGCCTCATTGAATTCATGTAAAAGTAATTGCTTTATATGCCGTTGTATACGAAGTTGTTCACTAAAAACTTTTATAATTAGTCATGAGGGTTATTTTCAACCATATACGGCCTCGTGGCGCAACTGAATAGCGCATCTGATTACG
>CENP01102560.1_pt1 | contig 11949 bp, 13 predicted proteins | sample 361281 | NCBI WGS metagenome assembly CENP01 (sample SAMEA2591122, study PRJEB7988) | marine metagenome | biome: marine biome (ENVO:00000447); feature: deep chlorophyll maximum layer (ENVO:xxxxxxxx); material: saline water (ENVO:00002010), including plankton (ENVO:xxxxxxxx) | depth 70 m
ATAAATTCATCATTCAAAGCTGATGTAATTAAATTTATGTATTTTTCTCGTTCCTTGTTTGACGATCTTAGTTTTTTATCAATTTCTTTGTAAGCATCAGGATTTAACACTTTAAGAGCAAAATCATCCAACATCCATTTAACACTTGCCATACCTAATCTGTGTGCTAGTGGAGCATAAACATCACGAGTCTCAATAGCTATTCTATGCTGTTTAATTTTGGACATATGACTTATTGTTTTCATATTATGAAGCCTATCAGCAAATTTAATTATGATGACTCTAAGATCCCTTGCAACTGAAATAAGCATTTTCATAAAATTGCCTGCCTGCTGAGCTTTTCTAGTTGTAAAATGGATTCCACTAAGCTTGCTTACGCCGTCTACTAGCTCTGCAACATTATCACCAAATTCTTTTTTTATATCTTCAAGAGATGTGTCCGTATCTTCTACTGTATCGTGTAGCATGCCCGATATTATTGTAGTAACATCCATATTCCAGCTAGCTAAAATTTTTGCAACCTCGACACAATGAGCTTCGAAATATGGTTCTCCAGAAAGTCTTTTTTGACCCTCGTGACGCTTTAAGCCAAATTCATATGCTTTCCAAAGTTCTACCTTTAATTCATCACCATCATTTAATTCATAGTGCTTAATACTTTGAAGCAGCTTGTTGAATGTGCTTGGAAATTGACCTCCAATAAAAGGAACTAGTTTTGATATTGGGTTATCCATTGAATGCTGATTCTGATTCGGTTTGACTTATAGTAGCCGAGTTTTCAAATCTAGCAAATCGATCAATGAATGTAACATTTATATTTCCCGTTGGACCATTTCTTTGTTTAGCTACAATAACTTGAGCCTTACCCTTATCCTCATCTTCCTGAGAATATATCCAAGGACGATATAAAAACATAACAACGTCTGCATCTTGCTCTATGGCACCTGATTCTCTAAGATCAGATAGCTGTGGACGCCTGTCGGTTCTATTCTCAACAGCTCGAGACAATTGAGACAAAGCAACTACTGGCACTTCAATTTCCTTAGCTAAGTTTTTAAGCGATCTGGAAATATGTGAAATTTCTTGCTGACGACTTTCAACTCCTTTAGGGCCACTCATCAATTGCAAATAATCTACAATAATCATTCCAATGTCTTTTTCTGCTTTGAGTCTTCTAGCTTTTGCTCTAACCTCTAAAACTGACATACCTGCAGTATCATCTAAATAGATTGGAGCTTTGGCTAGCTGATCAACTGAAAGACTTAGATTTTTCCATTGACTTTTTGGAAGTTTTCCTGTTCTAACTAGATGGCTATCTACTCTACCCTCAGCACAAAGGAGCCTCATCGCTAGTTGGTTATTTGCCATTTCTAGGCTAAACATTCCCACGCCAACTTTATCTATTACAGCTGCATTCCTGCCCATTGATAAAGCCAAGGCAGTTTTACCCATACCAGGTCTACCAGCTACAATAACTAATTCACCAGAATGAAATCCTGATGTTATATTATCTAAATCGGTTAAGCCTGATGCGACACCCGTAACAGTACCTGGTGAAGCTGCTATTTTATCTATTTCTTTAAATGTGTTATGAAGCATTGATCCTAAATGATCAAATCCTCCTTTTAGTCTTTTTTCTGAAATATTAAATATAGCTGATTCTGCGGCATCTAAAATATCATCAACATCTTGATTATCCTCGGAGGCATTTTTTGAAACATCATGCGAAACACTGATTAGAGTACGAAGAATACTTTTTTCCAAAACAATTTTAGCATAATGCTCTATATTTGCAGTAGTAGGAACCGACTGTGCAAGTCCAGAAATATAATGTGCTCCACCAACACCTTTTAGCTCATTTTTCTTCTTTAATTTATTTACAACAGAAACTGCATCTATCGGCTCACCTTTATCAAAAAGATCAACCATACATGATGCAATTCGAACATGCGCATCTTTATAAAACATGGCTGGTCTTAGCCATTGCAACGCTTTGCTTACAGCTTCCTTTGTTAAAAGCATTGAACCAAGAACTGCTTCTTCTGCTTCAATTGATTGAGGCTGTCCTATTAATTCAATTTTTTCTTCTTTAGGCATTTATTTTTAATCTAATAATTTTTGAATCAATTTAAAATCTTCCCATGCTCCATGCTTCCAATTAGGATTCCTAAGTAATGCTGCAGGATGGTAGGTTACTATTAATGACCTAGAGTGGTATTTATGTAAAACGCCTCTCATTTCTTTCAACGACTTTTCCACACCCAAAAGGGTCTTTCCGGCAATTCTACCTAAAGCTACAATGAGTTTTGGCTGAATCAAATCAATTTGATTAATCAGATAGGGCTCGCACTCGTCTATCTCTTCTTTTTTTGGGTCCCGGTTTTCAGGAGGTCTACATTTTAATACATTGCAAATAAAAACGTCATTATTGCGAGACCTATTTATGGCTAAAAGCATTTTGTCTAATAATTTTCCCGCTCTACCCACAAAAGGCTCACCGCTTAAATCTTCTTGCTCTCCTGGAGCCTCACCAATAATTAACAATGATGCATTTGGGTCACCTGAACCAAATACAAAATTCTTTCTTAAATTACCAAGATCGCACTTTAAGCAGTTTTTAATTTTATCCTTAAATATACTTAATCTATTTGGATCATCTTTCTTAATTAAGCCTGTGGGAAATTTTTCTGCATTATTATTCAATGATAAAAATATTTCATCACCATACAAATCTTCTAATTGTCTAAAATATTTTTTCTTATCGCCATCCAAAGCTTTCGCCCTTAAGCAAACTTATGATTCATCTTCATCGTTTTTTTTCCAATCAATATCCCCATCTAAAAACTCATTAACAGATACAGTTGTAGGTTTTACAAGTTCTTCGTAATCATCGGGATTGGTTTCAATCAACTCGTCGTAAATACCCATTTCTTCTTCATCATTAGATTCAATGATTTCCTCAACTATTCTATCGCTTAATACTTGCTTTGCTCTTTTGGACATAACTACTACTGATTCATATATATCCCCAGATTGGTCCTCCATATCTCGAATAGATATTGGCTCAAGTGACATAAGATACTCCTTTAGTTTCATTTCTTATAATTTCTAAAATTTGATTTGTAGCGACTTCAAGTTTATCATTAACTACAGTAAAATCAAAATTTGATTTGTGAGATAATTCAAACTCAATCCTTTGAAGTCTTTTTGCTATTATTTTCTCAGAATCTGAACCTCTTTTTTCTAATCTTATTTTTAAATCATTTATGCTTGGTGGTTCAACAAAAATTGATACTGTTTGTTCTGGATAAATTTTTTGAATAGATAATGCGCCTTTAACATCAAGCTCTAATAAAATAAGATTTTTTTTATCTATTGATTTCTGAATTTGAGACTTTGATGTTCCATAATAACAATCAAAATGGTAATTCCATTCTATAAATTCATTTTTATCTATACCTTCCATGAATTCTTCATTAGTTACAAAATAATAATCTATTCCATTTTTTTCATTTTGTCGCATTTTTCTTGATGTATGAGAAACTGAAAAATGCACCTTACCTTCTTTTTTAAGAATTTCTTTGCATAAGGTAGTTTTTCCAGAACCAGATGGAGCGGTAATTATCACTAAATTCTTCATAAAATATTTTGTAATTGCTCTCTAATTTTTTCAGCTTCTTCTTTCATCTTAATAATATTTTTAATAATCTTTTCAGAAAAACTTTTTGAGCCTATTGTATTTATTTCTCTACTTATTTCCTGCACAAGAAAATTGAGACCTCTTCCTGCGGGTTTCGATGTTTTTAAAATTTTTTCAAATTGAGAAAAATGGCTTTTTAATCTGATTATTTCTTCGGTAACATCTGATTTATCAGCTATATGCGCAATTTCTTGATTCATTCTTACTTCATCAAATTGAAAATCTTTTAATATATCAGAAACCCTATCCTTAGTTTTCTTTATTCTCTTTTTATATTCAAGTGGTAATTGTTTTTCATTAAAAGATAATATTTTTCTTAAGCTAACTACCCTATCTAAAATATCATCTCTAAGTGCGGCGCCCTCAACCTTTCGCATTTTAATTACTTTGCTTGATGCCTCCTTGACAGCTCTAAGAATTAATTTTGGACTAATGCCACTTGATTCATTAAGAACAAATAAATCATTTGTCGTTATAAATTTATTAATATCTAGTTTATGTCCGTATTTTTTTTTGACTGTAGATATTGCTTCAAATAATAGCTCTAATCGACTATCATTAAGCGCAAAATTTTTCAAGTTATGATTTGAGTCTAGTTCAAAATTTATGAAGACCGTTCCCCGAATTATTTTTTCAGAAAGGAAGTCTCTAATACTTTTTTCTACAGAATATTCTAAGTCTAATCCTCTGATTTTAAGATCAAGGACTTTTCCATTAATGCATTTAATGCTAGCAGTAATTTTTTCACTACCCTTGCCAGCTGACGCCCTGCCAAAACCTGTCATGCTTTGAATCATTTATTTTACTCCAAAATAGTTCAATAAATTACAATTTTCATTCTGTTCTTAAAACAATTACTAAAAATGATAATGTTTTACAGCTTCTCAATATATTTTAATATAAAATCAGAATTCATACTCAACGAAATAAGATGAGTTGACCCGAGTCCTGAATTTATTGGTTCGTTAACAAATGCATAGTCTATAGAAATATCGCTCCAACTTAAACCAACACCAAAAGTAGTGGCATTAATTTGATTTTTTCCTAGCCTTAGCTCAATTCTTTCATTGTATTTAATATTTAATCCTATCATGGTGTATGTATTGCTTGTATTAAACGTTTTAATAAGCTTATCGCTTCCATTGGTATCCCACTTGAAATCAGCACTACCAATTAATTGAATTTTTGGTTTCTCAAAGTAATGTTGATGTGAAAATCCAACAATTAATATGGGCTTAAATCTTTCAACTGTTCCATTATTCCATACTTGCCAGCTTGTAGTTGCGTCTCTAATTAAAAGCCCTACTTTTCCATCTCTCCATAAACTAGAAAGCAACCCTATATCAAGACCCATGCCTGCAGATGAATATTCACTTAGATTATGAAAAAGAGATTTTATTGCTATACCGTATGAAAATATACCTTTGTCCCATGATGTGCTTAGATGAAATCCTGTTTGTTTCTGAGTGAAAAATGATAATTTTTCTTTATCAAGCCTCTCCCCCTCATCAATCAAACCGTTACCTTCACCTATGTCTCCCGAACCGGGCACTCCATCTAAACCAAAGTCTAGCAACATATCTCTAGTATCAGGGATTTTATCTATACCTTCATGCATGATAATTAGACTTAGTGGTCTTTTGAAGTTTTTGAGTGGTATGCCAAAAAGATCACTGCTTATCATACCTCCTAGTCTGCTTTGATGTGTATAGTGTAAATTATGCTTTGTATTGATGTTTATAGATGCTGGATTAAAGAGTGATGATATAGCTGTTCCCTCATCTGTAGCTAATGCTGACCCCAAGGATTGACTTCTGGCGTCACCAGCGCTCTCAAAAACCTGCCATCCATATTTTACCCAATAGGTTTGAGCTGATGGGAGTGAAGAAAATAAAATTATAAAAAAAATTATCATTTGTTTCACATAATCATTCATTCAAATAATCACCCCTGATTCTGAAATTATCTATTCTCTTAGTTAATTTTATTTTATCGCAAAACTCTAAGATCGGGATTGCATTTTTTCGTGTTACGGAAATCGTTTCTTTTAGCTCTGGAACGCTTAACTTAGCGTTTCTGTTAAAATGAAGAGATAATTTATTTTTTAAAATTTTATAACTATTAACATGCATCCAGAGATCTGAATCTACCTGAATCGCCACCCCCTCATTTTTTAAAAAATAAAGAAGATTTAGTGCTTTTTTTTGATTTTCATGGACATTTATTGAGGTTAGAAGGCTAAAGCCAGCTTTATTTAAAATATTTTCTATATTTTTAGCTATTAGAGCGTCTTCATTGCTTAATATAATTTCATTGCTTTTCAATGAGAAAGCACCCTCATTTTCGACCACATCACTTTTCATATTACTAACAACATATTCAAACCACTCCTTAGCAAAATTAACCTGATGAAGTAATTCGTCTTTTGATATTGATTTTTTAAATTTATTGCTTTTATGAAATTTGCTTAAATTTCTATTAATCTCTTTTTTTGAGATCTCTAAATTGTCAGATAAAAAAATAAATCTTTCTGACTCCACAACCCCATAATCTTTCATCCATTTTTGAATCTGTCTTTGAGATACATTAAATATTTTTGACCAATTTGTAATCGACAATGGCTTTCGCCAATTGCGAACAAGTGCCTGAGCAAACCTTTTTGAGCTATCTACTTCAATTTTTTGAATATTTTTCTTAAGCTCTTTTTTTCTGTATTTTGGGTTATTATCTAATATTTTACCGCCAGCTATAGTCACCATAGGCGATATACTTCTAATTATTAATCTTTGATCACACATTGGTGTAATTTGCTGATCAAGATCGAATAGGATATTTGCTGATTGTCCTGGTAAAACCTCAACTCCGTATGTTATTGCCTTAGCAATTACTCGACTGGTTCCAATATGAATATGCACTAATTGCTTGTCAACTATTTTCCAATTTTCAATATTCATCATTTTAATATATGCAATTATTTTAGATGTTGGACCAATGCGATCTTTTTCAATTAAAACCGATCCTCTTTTTAATAAAGAATGTTCCATATTTGAAATATTTACAGCCGCCCTGTCTCCCATTTTAATCAAATTAGTTTCTTTTCCATGGGTCTGCAAAGATCTCACAATTCCAATATCATCACCTGGAAAAACGTCAATTTCAGAATTCTTTTCTAATCTACCTGATAAAACAGTTCCGGTTACAATAGTCCCAAAACCCTTTTTAGAAAAAACTCTATCAACTGGCATGTAAAATATACCTCTATCTTGACCTTTTTGAATATTCTTTGAAAGATGTAATATTTCGTTTTTAAGAATGTCTAGTCCAGTATCGTTTTTTACAGATGTTTTAATAATTTTTGCATTTTGAAAATTTGTATCCTTAATTCTTTGCCTAATCTGATCTTCAATAATCGATAATGCGCCCTTATCAGCCTTATCTACCTTAGAAACAGCTATAATAGCATGCTTAATATTTAACAAGTTTAAAATTTCAATGTGCTCATGAGTCTGAGGCATTAATCCATCATCCGCTGCAACAATAATCAATGCAATATTTATTGTTGAAACTCCAGCTACCATATTTCGTATAAATTTTTCATGGCCTGGAACATCGATAATTGTTATTTCCTTATTAAGATAAGCAAAGCCAATATCAATAGTCATGCCTCTTTTTTTTTCTTCTAAAAGCACATCGGTATCGGTTCCAGTTAAAGCCTTTACTATTGATGTTTTACCGTGATCGATATGACCTGCGGTTCCAATTACAATTTGAAAGGTATTGATCAATCTAAAGCTTCAGTAATTGAAAGAATGAGAAACTTTTCTTGAGAAGGAATAATTGACTTAAAGTCTAAATAGAAATTATTATTTTTAATAAAACCAACAACAGGTTGTTTTGCATTTCTGAAGCGTGAAGATATTGTAGAGGCTGAATATTTTTTTGAAGTAATTCTAAATGCAACAGATTCAAACTTAACTGAGGGCAAAGTACCGCTTCCAGCTTCAACAAGAGTTTCATCTAAAGAAATTTTATAATCTTTAAAGATTTTAGGAGGAATTAATCTAAAAACTTTTTCAGCCCTCATTTGAATTTTTTTTCTACTTGACATTAAAAGTGAAAGCGTCAAGTTGTCTTTTATCGATTCTTTTTGCGTTGAGCGCAATGTCTCTTCAAGCAAGCTTATAGTCCACTTATCACACCTTACCGTACGTGCAATTGGATTATTTTTAATTTTTTGAATTAATGGTTTTTTACCAACAATAATTCCACTTTGAGGTCCACCAAGTAGCTTATCGCCAGAGAAAGTAGTAACTGAGGACCCTTTCTTTACAACATCTTCTACAATGATATTTGTAGGAATCCCTTGTTTAGAAAGATTTAGGACTTCACCACAGCCCAAATCAGTCATTACCAGCACTCTTTTTTTCTTCCCTAGGGTAACAAGCTCTTCTATCTTAACCTCTTTTGTAAATCCAGATATTATATAGTTTGAAGTATGCACCCATAGTATTGCACCAGTGTTTTTATTTATTGCATTTTCATAATCACTAATATGAGTCCTATTTGTAGTTCCAACTTCGACAAGTCTACATCCGCTCTTTGCAATCATATCTGGAATTCTAAATGAACCACCTATTTCAACTAATTGACCTCTTGAGACAATAACCTCTTTTCCTTCAGCTATAGTATTTAAAGATAATAATACAGCAGCAGCATTATTGTTTACAATTATTGCATCATCAGCTCCAGTTATTGATGAAATAAGTTTTGCTATATGACTTTGCCTTTGACCTCTTTTACCGGTATCAAGATTAAATTCTAAATTGACATACCCATTCAGTTTTTTAGCTACCTTATTTATAATTTTCTTGCTTTGAGGAGATCGTCCTAGACCGGTATGCAGGACAATTCCAGTTGCATTAATAACAGGCCTAATGCTTGATTGAGATAAAAGAGGTATTTTTGATAAAATATCTTTAATAATCTTGCTTCGATTTAGAGCTATGTTATTACCAGCAGCAATTTTTCTAACGTGATTTAATTCTTCTTTAACTAAGAGTTTAATATAACGTTTATTGTGGTAGTCTTTTTTCTCAACAAGCTGCATTATTTGACTTACTGAGGGTATATTTGATAGATTTTTATTCATCATTTAAATAATATTGTAATTATCTCAAGCTTGCTCGATACATCATTAAGGCAAATGCTGCGCCAGGTAATAATAGTAAACCCATAAATGGGAAAACTGCAGAAACTCCAAAATTTACCGCAACAATTCCACTCAGCCCTGCAGCAAAAGAACCAATTCCAAAACTTATAAAGAAACCTAAACCATATATGAAGCCACGATTCGTATTGTCAGTAAATTCAGAAACTAGCGTATTCCCAATTGGTTGATTACTAAAATATACAATACCAAGCATAATACTAAAAAGCATCAAGGAAAAATTTGCCGCATTCCCAACAAGAAAAAAAATTGGTATATTTATAATGATAATTGTCATAAAGGCCAAATTTTTATCGAATCTATTTCCAATTTTTCCTCCAATTAAAGATCCTATCATACCTGCAAAAAATACTATTGTTGGAAATAATCCTGCTTTAAGATTTTCAGAAATTACAGGTAAAAACTCATTTGTATTTGTTGATAAATGAATAGGCATAAAAGTAGTAAATCCATAGTATGCCATCCCCAAAAATGAATTAGTAATAAAATAATATACCAATGCAGGTATATTTGTTTTAACCTTTGAATTATTATCTATTTTACTTTTCATTTGCGAACTGGATGAAATTGATAAATAGGTTATAGCGAACAATATTATATTTAGTAATCCTAAAAATAGATATGAATATCTCCATGAAAATAAGCCCGCAATTAAAACTGCTGATAGAGGGCCTAATGCAGATCCCATTGAACCAAACATGCCATGAACAGCCATTCCTCTAGAAACATTTGATATTCGCTGTGAAATCAATGTTAAACCTGTTGGGTGATAGATACTGCAAAATAGACCCATAAAGCTTAAACCTAAAACCAGGCTAAAGAAATTTTGACTGGATACAACTATCAAGGCTGAGATAGCTGATCCAAATTGATATATCATCAAAAGTCTCTTTTTTCCTAGATATCTATCTATCCAGCCTGCTGGGATAGCTCCAAGACCAAAAAAAAGAGCGCTAATAGAAACGGCAAAGCCTAACGCGTCGATTCCAACATTGAATTCATCCCGAATTAGCGGAATTAAACTTGGAAGAGTCAGCATCAGTGAATGCACCAACAGATGGCTAGCGCCAGTGATAGCTATTATTTTTTTTTCATTATTTGTCATATAAACAAAAAGCCCTCAATGCCAGAGAGCAATGAGGGCAAATATCATACTTTAATTTTATTTATCTTTTTTCTTCAATTCGCATAGCCCTTGCACCAGTCAGTTTTCTCATATAGTTTAGTTTGGCTCTACGAACTTTACCCCTTCTTTTAACCTCTATTTTGCTAATCATTGGAGAATGTAAAGGGAAAATTCTTTCAACTCCAATACCACCCGAAATCTTTCTCATTGTAAATGTTGCAGAGATATCGCTACCCTTCTTTGAAATGACTAGTCCTTCAAATTTTTGCAATCTTTCTTTACCGCCTTCAACAACCCTTACATCTACTGATATTGAGTCACCAGAAGAAAATTCAGGTAAATCTTTTTTTAATTGATGATCTATGATCGGTTTAATCTTATTCATCTTTTTACTCCGATTTATTATTTAAATATTTTTTCCAAATGTCAGGGCGTTTTAATTTTGTAGTCTCAATTTGAACTTTTTTCTTCCAACTCCTGATCCTCTCATGATTTCCAGATAATAAAACTTCAGGAACATTCATACCCCGAATCTCTCTTGGCTGCGTATAATGAGGAGAATCTAAAAGTCCAGATGAAAAAGTATCTGTTTTTGAGGAATTTATATCATTCAGAACGCCAGGTAATAATCTCACGATGCTATCAACAATCATTAGTGCTGGAATCTCCCCGCATGAAAGAACAAAGTCACCCATAGAATATTCATGAGTAACATACTTATCGATAACACGTTGATCAACACCCTTATAATGACCACAAATAATAACAATTTTTTCTATATCCATAGTTTCTTCAGCATCGCTTTGCGTCCATAGAGCGCCTTGGGGAGATGGATATAAAATTCTCATTCCATCTTCTCCGCAAAATTTATCTATAACAAAATCTATAGCTTTAAATAAAGGCTCAGCCATCATAACCATGCCAGGACCTCCTCCAAATGGCGTATCATCAATTTGCTGATAACTGCCCTTAGAAAAATCTCTTGGGTTTACAATGTGAATATCAAGAATCCCATTAGTAACAGCTTTTCTGATCATTGAATTTTCAATCACAGATTCTATCATATTTGGAACTGGAGAAATAATTGCTATTTTCTGCTTCAATTCAATAATCCTTCAACAGGTGTGATGCATATAGCTTTATCTGATATATTAACTGAATGAATAAATTCAGAAACAACAGGTATTAAAACCTCTTTTTCGTTATTAGAAATGACATAAATCTCATGATTAGGCAAACTAATCATTTCTACTAATTTACCTATATAATCGCCAGATATAGTGACAACTGAAGAACCCAAAAGTTCTGGGGATATTAAGTTGATAGGGTCCTTATCAGTTATAGAAGCAAAAATAGTTTTTCCAATCATACTTTCAGCTTCACGTCGAGAGTCAAAACCCTCAAAAAGGAATTGAGGTTTTTTTTCAGAACCATATTTATTTGCCAGCTTAATATCACTGGCAAAATTTTCATCAAACCCTATAAAAAGATCTTTATCAACATATTCATCAAATTGACGAATTAATGGCTTTACACCAACGGCACCTTTTAAGCCAGAAGCTTTAGTAATTTTTGCTATAGCAAAAAGCTTAGTCTTCATTTACATCGATTACTTCTAAGCGAGCTCTTTTACCACCCTCTTTGGCGTTTATAGCGAACAGGATAGTGCGAAGCGCAGAAACATTTCTGCCTTTTTTACCAATAACCTTGCCATAATCTCCATCACCAACTGTCAATTCATAAATTATTGTTTGATCAGACTCTACCGCCTCAACATTTACTTCATCAGGTTTATCAACTAACATTTTTACTACTGTTTCTATAAGTGACTGCATAATTAATCTCCTTCGGTGTTATTATTGTTTATTTAGTATCATCTTTTACTTCAATATCTTC
>CENP01043659.1_pt1 | contig 11923 bp, 14 predicted proteins | sample 361281 | NCBI WGS metagenome assembly CENP01 (sample SAMEA2591122, study PRJEB7988) | marine metagenome | biome: marine biome (ENVO:00000447); feature: deep chlorophyll maximum layer (ENVO:xxxxxxxx); material: saline water (ENVO:00002010), including plankton (ENVO:xxxxxxxx) | depth 70 m
AGCGCTCTAGCCAGCTGAGCTAAGGCCCCTAAAGGAATTTTAAAGGTAAGTGATCTAGTCGTAGCTATGACTAGCTATTTTGACATTACATTACGTTTTTGGATAAACACCAACACCTTCCCATCGTGTTTTCTTTCCATTGCTATCAAGTTTCTGCGTGAACCATTCTCTTAATAAAGTATCATTTTTTACTTCCCAACGTTCACCATCGCTCCAGCTACTTTTTTCATCGTTGTTCTTCCACTGGTTTACCCTAGAATAGACATTATTATCAAACGTTTTTAGGTGGAGGGTATCAGGATACCACCCAACAACGAAAACACTGTCGCCATCATAAGCAGGGTATTTTGTAACCCAAAAAGTGTCATCAGCAGACCAAAGACCTGTTTGACGTCCATCATTACGAAACTGCTTCCATACCGTCCTTCCCATATAGAGACCACTTATATCTTCTTGAGTATTTGTTTCCGGTCGATCAACATATTCAATTACTACTTTCTCTTCAGAGCAATTGAACAATAGAATTGAAATAATTAAAAATATACCAATACGCATACACCAAAGATACTCTAAATTATTTAAAAAAAATAGTTGGTCTAAACGTCTGTAATTGGTAATTCAACTATAGACAACACCCTAAAACCTCTAGTAGCTGTTGATCATGTGTACTATTCCTGAAAAAACATTCGCTGTATTTTCCTATACCAGTCTACATCAACTCTTTTCACCAATATGCCATTGTTGGTAGTCAACTCAATGGTATTGGTTCCTTTTGCATTTGAAGAAATATCAGCCACATTTTTGGAAAACCTGCTGCACCGAGGCCTTAGTTTGGCGCAACCAATTTGGCTAGAGACTCAAAATTGAGCTCACTTAGATTTTTTATAGCCAAGGAGCAACAGGCATCATGTCCCGTGCAAAGATTACCCATTGCAACACACTTTATTTTGGCTCTTTTTGAACTTTCAAAACCGTTGGGCGAATCTTCTAAAACAACACACTCTTCTGGTTGAACATCCAATTTTTGCATCAGAAGTTCAAACACCTCTGCATCCGGCTTGGGTCTTTTCACCATATTACCATCTACGATTGCATCAAATTCTGCAATACAGTCTAACTTATCTAATACCCTAACAGCATGACTTGTGCTTGCACCTAAACCAATTTTAACTCCGTTGGAGCGTAAACTATGAAACAACTTAAGTACGCCTTCATTTAAGTCTTGGGGCGTCATCAAATCTATCAACTTAAGGTATTGATTATTTTTCTCCTTGATTAGCTCTTCTTTCCTAGCTTCCGCCAATTGAACATCCGCCCATGATAGAATTTTGTTCACAGATTCTTTACGGTTGAGTCCCTTAAGTTTTTCATTTTTTTTGACAGTAAGATCAAAATTGAACTTTTCGGCAACCAATTTCCATGATTGAAAATGGTGTTGAGATGTGTCACACAATACACCATCCAAATCAAAAAATACCGCCTTCAACATATACAATGCGTTGTTTCCGAAGCAATCGAGAAACCAGTCGGGGTGGCAGGATTCGAACCTGCGACCTCCTGCTCCCAAAGCAGGCGCGATGACCGGGCTACGCTACACCCCGAGAAAAGAATTGCGAAAATAATTAATTTAAGCACTTTTTATCACTCATTTTAATAAATCTGGCCTCTTTTCTTTTGTTCTTTTTAAGGACATTTCTTCTTGCCACTCATTTATTTTTTTGACATTTCCTGACCTCAATACTTCCGGCACTTCCATCCCTTCAAAACTGGCAGGCCTCGTATAGACAGGCGGGGCGACTAGTCCATCCTGAAAAGTATCGGTCAGCGCAGAAGTTTCGTCGTTTAGAACACCAGGTAAAAGTCGTACTATAGAATCTACCATGACAATGCTAGCAAGTTCTCCGCCTGTCAGAACATAGTCACCAATAGAAATTTCGCAGCTTATATATTTTTCTCTAATTCTCTCGTCTATTCCTTTATAATGGCCGCAAATTAAAAGTAGTGCGCTTGCCATGCTTAACCGATTGGCTTCTTTTTGTTCATACTTGTTACCATCTGGGCTTAAGTAAATTATTTCATCATAACATGTCTTACTTTTTAAGTCCTCTATGCACTTTGCGAGCGGTTCGCACATCAACACCATGCCTGCTCCTCCGCCATAACTTTCATCATCAATTTTTTTGTACGCACCTATACCATATTCCCTTAGTGAAACAATATTGATGTCAACTTTACCCTTTTCTTTGGCACGTTTCACAATTGAATGTCCAAATGGGCTATCTAACAATTCCGGAACTACGGCGATGATATCAATCTGCATTTTTTTCATTTATGCCTAACAACCCATCTGGGAGTTCAAACCATATTCTCTGAGTTTGGTGGTCTATATCAACCAAAAACTCTTCAACAAAAGGCACCAAAGACTCTTCTCCGTTTGCCTGCATAACTCTAAGTATTTTTTGATGTGTATGATTCAAAACGTCTACGACCTCTCCAACCAAGTTTGAGCAATTAAAACACTGATAATTTAAGAAATCTACAGATTGGCTTTCTTCTACATCAGTAGGCAATTTGGACGTAAGTTGCCAAATTTGTTTACCAGATAGCTCCTTGGCTTTTTCCTCTGTTTCAATATCTTCAAGGCAAAGCGTACTTCCACCATTATTGATATTTTTGATTTTGAATGGAATGGGGCAATCATCCATTGATAGAAATATGAACATGGATGTTTCAAGGGGCGTTCTAGTTTCGAATTTTAAGCACCCTTTAAATCCGTGTGGTTTTCCAAGGTATCCAATTGCGCTCATGGAGGCCCAGGATAACATGCTTACGCTTCTGTTTTTTGATCGTCTTTTTTAGACGATTCTTCGCTGTCTGTTTTGGCTGAACCTTCTCCAGCAGGCGCTTCATTGGCCTCTACTTTCGTGGCTTTCTCGGTTTCGGTTACTTCTTCTTCAGCTTTTACTTGATCGCCCGTCTCATTCGCCTCGTTTTCTTGTTCTACCTCTTTATTCTCAGCTATTTCATCCGTCTTGGCATTTTCTGGAGTTGATGTGTTTTCAGTTGCTTCTTCTTTATTTTCTTGCCCTTCTATTTCTGTAACAGCATTGTCTTGATTTGCTTCCTCATTGTCAGCCTCTTCTGCGGGAGGTGTATTCTTCGCTGCTAAAGCTTCTTCTCTATTTATTCTTATCTTTTGTTCTCTTTCGAAAGCTTCAGCACTGGAAGCATTACTTGCCTCTTTTAACTTGGTCTTTTTGCTTTCTATTTGCTTGGATTTTTCTTCCAACCAAAGATTGAACTTTTCTTGAACGTCCGCCTCATTTATTACACCCAACTTAACACCCCGTAATAAATGTTTCTTGTAAAGAACGCCTTGATTGCTCAAAATGGCTCGAACCGTATTGGTTGGTTCTGCTCCATTTTGCAACCAAACCAAAGCACTATCAATATTTAATTCTATTGTTGCTGGATTGGTGTTTGGATTGTACGAACCAATTCGTTCAATAATTCTACCATCCCTTTTAGAGCGTGCATCTGAAGCAACGATGTGATAAAAAGGTTTTGCTTTTCTTCCGTGTCTTTGTAGTCTTAATTTTACCGCCATAGGTTAAATAACGCTTGCGTCGTTTAAATGAGGTGCAAAAATGAATAATTTCTGTGATTATGCAAAACTCTAAAATACTTTTGTTGTGTGAAATTATCAATAGATGTAAAATGTGCTAGCCCAAAAGATTGGATAAAAGCCGTGCTCGACGATTTTCCTTCCTTTCTTCAAGATCATGCAGACTGTGAACGAAAAGCAAGTGGTATGGCCATGAGTCTGGTAGCAAAGTACCCCAATAGATCTATGATTATTCCCGATTTAATTGATACTGCAATAGAGGAGCTTGAGCATTTCAATCAAGTTTACTTATTGATGACCAATAGAGGCATTCCACTTCCATCAAACATGGAAAAGGATCTATACGTCCAAAAACTGTTGAAATGTATGAAATCGGGCATCGAAGAACGATTTTTAGATCGCTTATTACTTGGCTCCGTTATCGAATGTCGAGGTGCTGAGCGCTTCAAAATCATCGCACAAAATTGTAAAGAAATAGACTTGCAACTATTCTACAAACAACTTTGGACTTCCGAGGCAAAACACGGCCACATTTTCGTTAAACTTGCCCTTCACTATTTTGACAAAGAATTAGTCTATGCTCGACTCAATGAGCTTATGGATGCTGAAGCAGAAATTTTAACATCTTTGCCTATACAAGCAAAATTGCATTAACAATTTTTTCTTACTTTTGGCGGCAATGAAAAATTATTTGTTTCACGTATTAGGATGTATTTCAATTGTTTCGTTTGTTGCATGCACCAATGACAATGAGCCTCCTCCTCCTCCTTCAAACCCACTAGTTCTAAATATTGAAATGGATGATACTTTGAAAGAATCAGCATTTACTTCAGCAGTTTTAGCAGATTTTAGCAGACAAAAAGTTGAGGGCAAAAGAATGGTCAATAAATTCCAAGTTGACAAAAGAGAACTGAGCATAACCATTGAGAACTGGGCATGGCAAAAACCACCCAACAAGGCCCTATTAGAAAAAACCTACGGGAAGTATGAAAATAACAATGATGCTGACCAATGCAAAAAAATTGACAATGTTTGGTATTGTGATCTATTCAATGCCAGCTACAAAATTGGCAGTGAGCTCTATTATGTTGAACAAGACGATCCAAATTCTACCGTTACTTTAGAGAGTTTTGATACAACAGCCATGCTTTATTCGGGTAGTTTCAAACTTAAGATGTACACCATTTTGAAGAGTGATTCAATCGTATTCACAGGAGAATTGGAAAATATTCCCTATACCATTGAGTAAAATCTTGGTTTGAGCAAGTCAATTTGTTTTGTTTTATCTTTTTTGTTAGTCCCTCTTGTCACGCAAGGATGGGGGTTTCAGGCGCATAAAAAAATCAATAGATTGGCAGTATTTACCCTGCCCAAAGGCTTGTTTGCTTTTTACAAAGCGCATGTAGATGAAATAACGGAATGGGCAGTAAAAGCTGATCAAAGAAAATCAGTCGTAAAAGGAGAAGCACCTAAACACTACTGCGATTTAGACCATTACGAAAAAGTTCTACCTTTTGATACGGTGCCCGTTTACTGGGAAAACGCCATTTCAAAATATTCTCTGGATACCTTAGAAGAATACGGCACCAATCCATGGAACAGCCAATATGTTTACCAAAAATTGATAGCCGCCTTTGAACAAAAAAACGAAGAACAAATCGTTAAAATATCCGCCGATTTGGGACATTATTTGGCTGACATTCACGTTCCGTTGCACAGCACATTAAATTATGATGGACAACTAAGTGGACAAAGAGGAATACACAGTTTGTGGGAGACAAAGTTGGTTAAACACTTTGTAGACGATTACAATCTTCTTGTTGGCAAAGCGCAATATATTAAGCACATTCCCGAAAAGATTTGGGAAAGGCAGGCCCAAAGTTTTGCCCTGGTAGATAGTGTATTGTATCTAGAAAAATTGGTATCCAAAAATATAGGCGCACGTGGTAAATATCAAATTGAAAAAAATGGTTCTCAAACTAGGAAATATTACAGCAATGTATTCTGTGAAGCTTACCATAATGTTCTTAATGGGATGGTGGAAAGAAGAATGAGGCACTCTATAGAATTTGTTGGCGCAGTTTGGTATTCTGCGTGGGTTGATGCAGGAAAACCAAAATTGGATGTATACTGAATTATGATATGAACAAGAACCTTTGCTTTTTTCTACTGGCTTTGCTTTGCAGCTATTTTTTACAAGCTCAAAGTAAGCGGGAATTCCCTCGTCAATTTTCTGATACGGCGTTGAATGCCAAATTGATTAATCTTCAAGGAGATACATTTTCTTTTAAGGAAGTTTTACAAAAAAACCAAGGTAAATCCTGTTTCGTAGATATGTGGGCAAGCTGGTGTAAGGATTGCATTCAGGGCTTCCCAAAAGCCAAGGAGATGTTTGATAACTATGAAAAAAATAATCATTTTCTGTTTTTATCTATTGATAAATCAACAGATAAATGGAAAGAGGCAATTGATAAATATGACCTCCGAGGCCAACATTATCTAATTTTAGGTGAATGGAAAAATCCAATTGGTAATTTCATTAAGCTAGATTGGATCCCAAGGTATATGGTTTTGGACGGAAAGGCCAATATTATCGAATGGAAAGAAATTCAAGCTGACCACGAGAATATCCAAAAGAAACTAAAATAAGCTACTTGGTTAGTCGCGTCAAACCCAACTGAGCTTTGGAAAATGAGGCGTCCAATTGCAAGCATTTTTGATAATAGTCCGCTGCTTTCCTTGTGTTTTTTTCTGCTTCAAAACATAGACCAATCATATACCAGGCGGGTACATATGTTGGTGACAATTCTGCAAGCTTTGCGAATTGAGATTTGGCGAGGTTCCATGATTTTTTTTTAAAGTTAAGGTATGCTATGTTGTAAATTGATTGGGTATGAGTTGGGTTAATTTCTACAATTTGTTGATAATCCTTTACCGCCTCCTCAATATAACCCATTTGTTGGTAAAAATAAGCACGACCATATAGCGCATCAAGACCAAACTCATTTAACCTTAATGCCATGTTGTAATAATCTACTGCATCAGGATTTTTTTGGGAAGCATACAAATTGGCAATCTGAACTACTGAATTATAATGCGCTGGATCTACTTCTACTATTTTCTTGTATAAGGATAATGCTTGGCCTGAATCACGCATATCTCTGTAACTATTGGCCAAAAAAAACATACTTTCAACATGTGTCCCCTTTAAATTTAGTGCTCTATTTAAATATAAAATTGCATCTTCAAACTCCGTTAAATAATAATGGTATTTGCCTTGAAGAAATAAAGCCTCCACATCTTTAGGATTTAGTTTGGTGTAGTCATTTAAAACCTGCATTGACTCCTTGACCTCTTTATTGTCAAATAGCAACTTCACATAAGATAGTGCGAATTCTGAATTTTCAGGTTCCTTTTTGTGTAAAAATTGAAAATCTCTAACTGCCAAACCTATAAGCTGATCATTATTCACTAGTGATTTAGCGCGTTCTAGTAAATATGATGTATTGTTAGGGTTTTTGTTCACCAACTTGGTCCATTGCTGCGTAGGGATGGAAAGCGTAGTATCACGTGACAAATCTTGAGGTTTTTCTACGACTATTTTTTTACATGCAATGCTACAAAACAGGTAAAAAATCAAAATCAATTGTAGATTCAATTTTAGCACGAGGCGAATTTCGTTAATTTTGACTACATAAAAGCATGCCGTTTTATTATACACAGGGTAAAATACCAAATAAGAGACACACCCAATTCAGAAAATCCAATGGAAAATTGTATGCTGAAGAACTAGTTAGTACAGAGGGTTTTTCTAACATATACTCTCTACTTTACCACTGTCATGCTCCCACTTTGGTGAAAGAGGTTGAAAAGGCGAAAAGTGTAAAACCCAATTTTGTACTTTCTGAAAATTTAAAACATAGAAGTTTTACTACATTTTCGTTTGCTCCAGAGAACGATTATCTTGAGAGTAGAAAAATCCTATTTGGCAACAAAGATTTATATATTGGGTCTGCAGCACCTAGACAAAGTATGCAAGATTATTTCTATAAAAATGCGGACGCAGATGAAGTCCTTTTTATACACGAAGGTTCTGGCAAGTTAAAAACAATTTATGGCCAAATTCCATTTGAATATGGAGATTATTTGGTAATTCCAAGAGGAACTACCTATCAATTGGATGTTGAAAACGAAAACAACAGAATTTTTATTACTGAAAGTTTTTCTCCTATTCATCCTCCCAAACGTTATCTGAATAATTTTGGACAACTTTTGGAGCACGCACCCTATTGCGAAAGAGACATCAAACTACCTGAAAATCTTAAAACCTACGACGAGATTGGTGACTATAAGGTGATAATTAAAAAGTCTGATCAATACTTTAATTACACCATGGCAAGCCATCCCTTTGATGCAATAGGCTGGGACGGCTATGTTTACCCTTTTGGCTTTAGCATACACAATTTTGAACCCATTACTGGGCGTATACATTTACCACCTCCTATTCATCAAACATTTGAAGGCAATAATTTTGTTATTTGTTCATTTGTTCCCCGTTTATATGACTATCACCCACAAAGTATTCCTGCGCCTTACAACCACAGCAATGTGGACAGCGACGAAATCTTATATTATGTAGATGGTGATTTTATGAGCAGAAAACATGTTGAAAAAGGAATGATTACATTGCACCCGAAAGGGATTCCTCATGGACCACATCCAGGTACGGTAGAAAAAAGCATTGGTCAAAATGAAACTAAAGAATTGGCAGTGATGATTGATCCATTTTATCCGTTGAATCTCACTCAAGATGCATTGAATATTGAGGATCCTGATTACTATAAAAGCTGGATTTCTTAAATAGTTTACATCAGATTTTCGTGCTTTTGTTTTTTTAACCAAAGTTTGTTCATCACTAGTTAATCACCTTTAGTACAGAAAAATGCTTTTACCTTTGCCATATGGGCAAAAAGCATAAATTGGGTTTAGAAGATTTAGGAGGCCTTATTTACTCAACAAACCCGGAAGCATCTTTTGAAGCAAATGAAGATGCCGAAGAACAACGACCAGCCGATAAACAAAACCTTTACCTCTCCCGAGACAAAAAGAACCGGAAGGGTAAAGTTGTCACCCTTATTGAAGGCTTTGAGGGAAGTGATGAAGAAGCTAAAGCACTAACCAAAAATCTAAAACAGCTCTGTGGCTCCGGGGGCGCTTGGAAAGACGAAGAAATAGTAGTTCAAGGTGATTTTAGAGACAAAATTTTTCAATTCCTAATTCAAAAAGGTTATAAAGTAACAAAAAAAGGCGGCTGATTTTTGTTTAAGCCAAACTCAGTCAAATACATTTGAATATCTTCAAAAGGCAATTTCAATGGATAACAAAGCCATCATTTCCCAAATTATTGACCAAGCAGAAAAAACACATATAAATCTAAGTCCCAGTGAACTAATAGATTACGCTCTTGAGCGCAAGGAGGGTAAACTAACAGATATGGGCGCACTCGCTGCCGATACAGGTGAATTTACAGGTCGTTCTCCCAAGGATAAATTTGTAGTTAAAGATGTATTTACCGAAAAGAAAGTCTGGTGGGGCGACATCAACCACCCTATATCAACTGAAAAATTTGAAGGCTTGTTGCACAAGATTTTAAAACACTACCGTCGCAAAGAACTTTTTATTCGAGATGCATTTGTTTGCTCGGATTTAGATTACCAGATGAGCATCAAAGTTGTTACAGAGACTGCTTATCAAAACCTATTCGCCAATAACCTCTTTCAACGGTTTAAAGACAATAGTTTCCGTGAGGATGCTGATTGGATCATATTGGCTGCCCCATCTTTTATGGCGGTTGCTGCTGAAGATGGAACTCGTCAACACAATTTTTCAATTACCAATTTTTCAAAGAAAATCATCCTTATCGGTGGAACAGGTTATACTGGTGAAATTAAAAAAGGGATTTTTACTGTGCTTAATTTTACTTTACCCAAAGAACATGGCGTTTTGAGTATGCACTGCTCAGCCAATGAAGGTAAAAACGGAGATACTGCTGTTTTTTTTGGTCTTTCAGGAACTGGTAAAACCACACTTTCTGCAGATCCGAATCGAAAGCTAATCGGAGATGATGAGCATGGATGGTCAGAAAATAGTGTTTTTAACTTTGAAGGCGGATGCTATGCTAAATGTATCGACCTCAGCGAAGAAAAAGAACCACAAATCTACCGGGCCATCAAAAAGGGTGCTTTGGTAGAAAATGTTCGTTTTTTCGAAGGAAGCAATAAGGTGAATTTTGAAGATATTCGTGTTACACAAAATACCCGAGTTGCTTACCCCATTGAACACATTGAAGGAGTCAAACTACCTAGTATTGGCAATCCTCCAAAAAATATTTTCTTTTTAACCTGCGACGCTTTTGGGGTATTGCCTCCAATATCCAAATTGACTGCTGGTCAAGCCATGTATCACTTTATTTCTGGTTACACAGCCAAAGTTGCTGGTACAGAAGAAGGAATAAATGAACCAAAAGCAACTTTTTCTGCTTGTTTTGGTGAAGCTTTTCTCCCCTTGCATCCAAGTGAATACGCCAATATGTTGGGAGAAAAACTCAAAGCCAATCCTGAGATCAATGTATGGCTTATTAATACTGGTTGGTCTGGAGGTGAATATGGAGTTGGTCAACGTATGAAATTAAAATACACTAGGGCGATGATCACCGCCGCCTTAGAAGGAAAATTGGCCCATGCAGAATACCATAATCAAGAGCTTTTTGGACTGGCTATGCCTGTAAAGGTTGATGGCGTCCCATCCGAACTTCTAAACCCAATAGATACTTGGCAAGACAAACAAAAGTTTACAGAAATATGCCAAAAATTGGCTCACCTTTTCAATGAAAATTTTGAAAAATATTCAGAGGGATGTTCGTCAGAAACCATTGCTGCTGCACCAAAATTACAAACTAGAGCTAAAGTATAGATTGCGTGCTAGACGGGCCAACTATTCCCAAACGTCTAATACAATTTGATTGGCAATCAAGTCATTAAATGTTTCTCTTCTTCTAATCAGGTGGGCTTGCTCATTATAAATAAGCACTTCTGAAGGTCGATATCGTGAGTTGTAATTGCTACTCATTTGAAATCCATAGGCACCTGCATTGTGTATTGCCAAAATATCCCCTTCTCTAACTTCAGCTATTTTTCTATCATATCCAAAAGTATCTGTCTCACAGATATAGCCTACAACAGAATAAATACGCTCAATACCCTCAGGGTTGCTCACGTTTTCAATTTTGTGATACGCATCATACATCATTGGCCGAATTAGATGATTTTGTCCAGAATTGACCCCCACAAAAACGGTGCTTGTCGTCTGTTTAACTACATTACACTTAACCAAAAGCTGCCCTGCTTCACTTACAATAAATTTACCGGGTTCAAACCACAAGGCTAACTCTTTACCATAGTCTTGACAAAACTTTAAAAACCGTTCCGAAATTTTTTGTCCTACATCACTCATGTCCGTGGTCATATCATTGTCTTTATAAGCCACTTTAAAACCTGAGCCAAAATCCATAAATTCTAAATCCTCAAATTTCTCGGAAGCGTCAAAAAGTAATTCGGCCCCTCTCAAAAAAACATCCGCATCTAAGATGTCTGATCCAGTATGCATGTGCAAACCATTAATTTTCAGGCCTGTTGCTTCAACAATACGATGAACATGTGGTAGCTGATAAATAGAAATACCAAACTTGCTATCAATGTGCCCCGTAGAAATGTGTGCATGCCCACCTGCCATAATGTGGGGATTTAAGCGAATACATACGGGATGTTTATCGCCAAATTCATTGCCAAATTGTTCTAAAATTGAAAGATTATCAATATTGATTACCAAACCCAAATGAGCCGCATCTCGCATCTCATTCATATCTACACTATTTGGCGTAAAAATTATGTCTTTAGGATCAAAACCTGCATGTACCCCTAGCATTGCTTCCTGAATAGAAACTGTATCTAATCCACTCCCCAAAGAATTCATTAGTTTGAGAATATTTATATTACTAAGTGCCTTACAAGCATATTTTATTTTCACATTAACCCCAGTAAACGCAGCTTTCATGTTTTCATATTGTTGGGCAATTGTAGAGCCATCATATACATACGTTGGAGTGCCAAAATTTTCTGCAATTTTTTGCGCATGCACACGAATGTTAGAATCCTTTTTTGACTGCATATAACAAAGAAATTAATTTTATTTAGAACCTAAACAACAGAAAGCCAAGTTGGTTGACTTTTCTAAAAAAAA
>CENP01017100.1_pt1 | contig 11898 bp, 15 predicted proteins | sample 361281 | NCBI WGS metagenome assembly CENP01 (sample SAMEA2591122, study PRJEB7988) | marine metagenome | biome: marine biome (ENVO:00000447); feature: deep chlorophyll maximum layer (ENVO:xxxxxxxx); material: saline water (ENVO:00002010), including plankton (ENVO:xxxxxxxx) | depth 70 m
TTTATTTAAGTTGTTTTAAGTTGCTTTTTCATCATGCTCAATCTTTTTCTAATACTTGCGTCTAATCTATTATTGTCAAAGTCAAGAGTAAAACCCGCAATCAAGCTTTCATCTTTCTTTTTTGTCAATTTAATTTCACCGTTTTTGATTGATGACACATACTTCTTAATTGTTGATTCAACTTCATCTGAAATTTCGATTGGAGTTGTTACTGTAACCTCGATTATATTTTTGTGGTTATAGTACAGCTTAACAAAGGCAGAACATACATTAGGAATTATATCTATTCTATTATTTGTTGAAAGTAGATTAAATAAAATTGAAATATTGGGCAAGGAATTGCCTGTTATATCGTCAAGTAAAGATTTTTTAAGATCCTTTGAAATTGTAGGATTTGATATAAAATCTTTTAATTCCTCGGACTCTTCTAAAATATTTAATAAGGATAATATTTCTTCGAACAATAAATCGAGTTTGCCTTGATCAATTGCATGAAGTATTAAAGCTTTAGCATATCTTTTAGATGTTGTTCCGATAGTCATATTATTTAGTTAAACTTTTTTTCATTTAAGAGCTTATCTATGTATTCTTGATGATTTTTATCTTTATCAAGCTCTTGCTCTAGAACTTTAGAGGCGATGTCAATCGAAAGATCGGCAACTTGATTTTTAATTTCATTCATCGCTGCTCTTTTCTCATTTTCAATCGAAGATCTGGCCTGTGCTAAAATGTTTTCTGCTTCAGACCTAGCATCAGATTTTGCCTTTTCAACAAGTTCCTTACCTGACTGTTTTGCCTGATTTATCATTGCATCACTTTCAGCCCTTGCTTCTTGAAGAATCTTTTTGTTCTCTGCTTGAAGATTCTCCATTTCTTTTTTAGCCTCCTTAGCAGAGTTTAGAGAGTCTCTTATAGATTTTTCTCTCTCGTTAACAGTATCTAATATAGGTTTCCATGCATATTTTCTTAATAAGAAAATTAATGTGACAAATATTATAGTCTGCCAGAAAAAAAGACCAGAAGAAAATTCGCTTATTAACTTTTCCATAAGTTAGTTTTATTAGTTAACAGCAAACAATGCAGCAAAAGCAATTCCCTCAACAAGAGCGGCAATTACAATAGCAGCTACAAGAATTTTATTTGATGCATCAGGTTGTCTACCTATTGCATCCATTGCACCACGACCGATAAGACCGATCCCGATACCTGTTCCGATAATTACTAGTCCTGCTCCGACTATTTTTGGTATTTCCATTTTTATAAATTTAAGTTATACATTTAGTTTAATTAATGATCGTCCTCTTGAACTGCAAAACCAAAATACAAGGCAGAAAGAAGGGTAAAAATATAAGCCTGCAATAATGCAACCAGTACTTCGATAATTGAAATGAAGAACACTAGGACAAGTGATAGACTTGATCCAACCAGATTTTTAAAAATAAATATTAGTCCGATTAAGCTATATAATACAATATGACCTGCAAGTATATTTGCATATAACCTTATCATCAGAGAAAAAGGTTTTATAAATACACCTAAAAGTTCAATAGGAGCCAAAAGTGGTTTTAACCATACTGGTACACCTGGCATCCAAAAAATATGTTTCCAATAAGTTTTATTTGCAGTAAGGTTTGTAATTAGAAAAGTAACAAGAGCTAATCCAAATGTTACTGCTATGTTTCCTGTAGCATTAACTCCAAGTGGACTTAATCCTAAAAGATTTAAAAACCAGATAAAAAAGAAGAGGGTAAGCAAAAAAGACATGTACTTTTTATGCTTTTCCTCGCCTATACTAGGTATTGCAATTTCATCTCTAATGTAAATAACAATTGGCTCAAAAAATCTTCCAACACCTTTAGCAATTTGGTTATTATCATTATATGACCTTGCAAGTGATCTAAAGAGGTAGAACATAAGTATTGATACTAATAGTATTGAAAAGACACTTTTGGTAATTGAGAGGTCTAAAGGTCTTGCATTCGTTACCTTACCATTTTCATCATAAGAAATATATCCCTTTGAATCAGTTTCATATATCTTGCTATGGTAAAGCTTATAATGTTTTCCTGAGGACTCAACAACTTTTTTCCCATGATCTAGTTTTGATGACATAAAAAATTTAATCCCATCATCTATAAGGATTACTGGTAAAGGAAATCCGTAGTACTTCTTTTCTCCAGTGATTTTATCCTTCGTAGAAAAAAGAGAAAAGTCATGTGAGTCTTGAACATGATGGTAGATATACTCAGTAATTTCTTCTTGTAGAGTTTGTTCTTTTTCTTCTTCTAAAGCGTAACTAAAAGACGCACAAACTAGCATTAATGATAGAAAAAAAGATCTGCTTATTTTGTATACCATGCTTAAACTAAGTAGATTAAGTTTTGCGCGACAAATGTAAGATATAAATACATATTTATAAAATCATTTTAGGTCAAAATTTAAAAAGTTATTTTAAATTTTTTGTCTGTGAAAGAATTAAAAAAATTATAAGAATTACACCTATGATTGATAGCCCCAAAGTGTAATGATTAGATGGATTTTGAAAATATGAATCAGCCCATGTTCCAAGTTTAATTAGAAGGTACATTACGGCTGCGATTTGAAAAACTAAACCTGAAAGAATTATCCAGGGTTTAGGCTGTTTTTTCACGAGCTTCGTTGAAGTTTGATATCTTCTTTATAGATGAATCGTCTGTAGCTTCATCTTTCATTGAAGATTTAGCGTTGAAAATAGCTCCTGACTCTACAACTAGTTTAGACATAAGAACATCTCCTTTAACTTCCCCTGTTGATCTTATTGATAATAAGTCTTCTACATGAATCGTTCCGTTTATAGAACCTTCAATATCAGCAGAAGAGCATACTACAGTACCCTCAATACGTCCGTTTTTGCCTATTACTACTTTTCCATTTGTTTCAATAGTTCCTTCAAAGTTTCCGTCTACCCTAAAGTCACATTCAGACTTGAACTCTCCTTTAAAAGAACTATCTTTTTCTAGAATACAGCAGCTAGCCGAATTGTTATAATTTTTCATTATTTAAAAAATGGAATGTAAATTACAATATTTATTTGAAATAAATATCGAATTTATTATTATTATTGCCCTAACAAAAATATGGATATGTCAAAGAAAGTTAAAATTATATGTGATGATATTGAGTATGAGCTTGAGATGCAAGATGACAAAACAATATTAGAGCTTGCTCTTGATAATGATATAGATGCGCCATACTCATGTCAAGGGGGTATATGCAGTACTTGTCTTGCAAAGCTTAATAAAGGTTCTGTAAATATGGATAATAACCAGATTTTGACTGATGATGAAGTGGAAGATGGATATATACTTTCTTGTCAAGCTCGTCCAACATCAGATGAAGTTGAGGTTAACTATGATGAAGTTTAGTTGTAGATAAAATGTCTAACGCCTTTTCAATAACTATTTTTGGATCTAATGTCCTAAAGGCATTTTCATAACCTTTTGGTATTTTATTACCAAAAATTGAGGTTGGAATATAAGGAAAGTGATTCCTGTCTATAGTAATTGAATTTTCTTGAGATTGATCAAATGGCGTAAATCCACAAAATGGATGAGTCATTCCCCACAATGTTAAAACTGGAATATTATAATTTGCTGCAAGATGTCCATTAGCAGAGTCCATGGATATCATTAGGTCTATATAATTAATGATATTAATTTGTTGCTCGAGGTTAAGTTTATTAGATAGGTCAATTACATTGTCATATACATTTTCCCATATGTTAAGCTGTTTTAAGTTATCATTTCCGCCACCAAATAAATAGATTATATAATCTTTCTGAAGATATGCGATTACCTTTTGCATCAAGTCCAAAGGATAATTTTTTCCTTGATGAGCTGCAAAAGGAGCAATACCAATTATTTTTTTATTAGGATTTTTTGATAATATTTCCTGTTCTATACTCTCTTGATTTAAAAAGGGTTTTATTGGATACTCGTGATTGCTCAAATCAACTGGGAAGCCAATTCCTCGAAAAACATCAGAGTATTTATAGTGAACCTGAGTCAAGGGTTTAAAAATTTTATTTTTTTTTCTGATCAATTTTTTTCTCTCAGCTCTTCCCTTGTCTATCGACTTAACTTTTGTAAATGTTAATCTAAAAAATAGATTTAAAATTTTTGTCCTTAAAACACCATGAAGATCAACCACTGCTCTTACTCTTTTTGCATGAAGTTTTCTAAAAAGATTAAATAGACCTCCAAGCCCACTATAATTATTATTTAAATCAACAGGTATAAATTCTAAGTTGTCAAATTCTTCAAACAACGGTGAAGCGTAAGGTCTTGAGACAAAAACAATTTTTTGAGTAGGATATGAATTGAAAAATGATCTTAACACCGGCACTGTCATTGCTATATCACCTAGTGAAGAAAATCTATAAACCAAAATTGGTCTATCACTTTTTTTATTCATCTTTTTTATACAGAACTGGGTTTAAAGTTTCATCATTATACATCTTCATTTGCTTATAAACCTTCATTTTCTTTTCACCTTTTGACAAATCTTCTAGCAATTGATCTATAGATTCTGACAAATCTTTTTGTTGTTCAAGAAGAACTTGTAGTTTTTCATTACATGTATTTCTATGCTGCTCACTTACATCTTCTCTCAAGGATTCTTCTTTCATATGATATATTTTTAAAATTAATATCGAAAGTCTGTCAAGGGCCCATGCAGGACTTTCTGTATTTACCTTTGCATCAGGTTTTGTATTAACATTAGAATATAATTTTAAAAAATAAGAATCGATATATTCTACCATCTCTGTTCTATTTTGGTTGGAACTATCGATAAGTCTTTTAAGGCTCATACCTTCATTTGGTTCTATATCAGGATCTCTTATAATGTCTTCATAATGCCACTGGACAGTGTCAATCCAATTCTTTTCATATAGCAAGTGTTCAAAATCTTTTTTGTCATAAGGATTAGAAGCTGGCCTGTTTATGTCATCGTATACGTGATAATCATCTACAGATTTTTCAAATACTTTTATAGCAAGAGAGCTTATTGCGGTTTTTGTCATATTAAAAGGTTAAACGTTACTATTGATGCAATTAAGACTATAAAGATAAAGTTTACATATGAACTCTTAATTTTTTTTACAAAAATTTGAGATATAAAATAAACTAGTATGAGAGATAGATAATGAAACTCTGAACCGCTGAGTTCCTGGTTCATAGCAAAAAAGTAAGAAGTTAACATAAAGAAAACAATACCCACAAAATCTAGAATTCTTCTTTGTAAGCCGGTTGTTCTGTAGAATTTAATTATAACTGAAATGATATATAATACAAAGACAATTGATACTGGGATGTAAGAAGCAGGTAGAATAAATTTAAACTCATCTAGCATTTGAAGTTGATCTCCAAAAAAGTATGAGCTGAATAAGTAACTGTCTAAAGATAAAAAAGTTAAAAGCACATATCCTGATGGCAAAATAATAATTGGAGTCATAAAAATTATTATATAATGTTTAAAATCTCTCTTAATGTTTGAAGTAATTAAAGCCAGTAAGGGGTATGCAAAAATGACTAGGTTTTCAAAAATTATAAATGAAGAGAAACTAAGGAGTACAGAGGCGTCAAATAATCTTTTCCTTTTTTTTATTGTATTTGTAAGTTCAAAAAATATTCTCACATTTCTCCACGCTGCCCATATAGCTGCTGATGATATAATAAATCGCATGTCAATAGACTCAACTGGATAACACATAACAACTAATGGATACAATAATAAATGGTATGCATTTCTATTTGACCTTTCTATTGTTAGTTCTCTTGTAACTGTGTCTATAGCATAATTGGATAACATTAATGCTCCGAAAATTAATATTCCATTAATAATTTTTGATTCAAATAATGACCAATTTATATCTAGAGTTGTATAGTAATATGAAATTCCTAAAAGAAGAACTGTAGATATACCAACTGAAGTGTAAGAAAATTTTTCAAATGTCTTTGCAAACATATTTCAATGTATTAATTTTGAATAATAATTTAATTATGGTAAAAGACTTTTTTTATTCCGTAGCTTGGCTTTTTGAAGAAATTCTTTTCTTCCCTTTTGATTTATTGAGAACTATTCAATATGATAACTGGTATATAGCAAATATTGTGACTTGGACTTTTATATTAATTGGTATAATTGGAGCTGCATACTGGATTAAAAAGTTAAAAGAGTTCGATGACAAAGGAGAAGAAGACAAGGATGTTACTTCTCATTCTTTTCTATAAATCAAAACCTATGTCATGCCTGAAGTAAGCTTGGTCAAAGCTTATTTTTTTTATCTGATCATAAGATGATTTTACTGCATCCTTATAGTTTTCCGAAAGAGATGTTACAGCGATAACCCTTCCTCCATTAGTTAAAAAATTATCGTCAACTTTTTTTGTTCCTGCGTGAAAAATTAAGGAGTCTGTTTCTTCGGTTAAACCTGAAATTATTTTATTTTTTTCATAATCCAGAGGGTATCCGCCTGATACCATAATTATTGTAGCAGCATGTCTGTCATCAATTTGTAGTTTTATATCTTCAAACTCAGTTGAACCCATTGAATTAAAAAGATCCAAAAGATCATTTTTAATTCTTGGAAAAACAACTTCTGTTTCAGGGTCACCCATTCTGACATTATACTCTATTACATAAGGATCTTCGCCAACTTTAATTAACCCAATAAAAACAACCCCCATATATTCCATGTTTTCTTTTTTTATTCCATGAATTGTAGGTTTTATAATTCTGTCTTCAATTTTTCCTAAAAACTTATTGTCTAAAAAAGGAACAGGGGATATTGCACCCATTCCACCAGTGTTTAAGCCAGTGTCTCCCTCCCCAATTTTTTTATAATCTTTAGCAAATGGAAGTGTTTTATAATTATTGCCGTCAGTAAGAACAAAACATGACAACTCTATTCCGTCTAAAAACTCCTCTATAACAACTTTTGATGATGAATCACCAAATTTTTTGTCTAAAATCATACTTCTTAGTTCGTCTTTTGCATTCTGAAGATTATCAATAATTAAAACTCCTTTACCAGCTGCTAGACCATCAGCTTTTAGAACATATGGCGGGTTCATACTTTCCAAAAAAGCATCAGATTGATCAATATTATCTTTTGTAAAAGTTTCATGTTTAGCGGTGGGTATATTGTACCTCTCCATAAATTGTTTTGCAAATTCTTTACTGCCCTCAAGTTGTCCTGCAAGTTTGCTTGGTGCAATAATTTTAATATTTTTTAAAGAACTGTCTGATTTAAAAAAATCATATATACCATATACAATTGGGTCCTCTGGTCCAACAAAGACCAAAGAGATGTTGTTATTAATTACTTCTTCTTTAATTTTTTTAAAATCATTTACGTCACCTTGAATATTTGTAGCAATTGTACTGGTTCCCCCATTACCTGGAAGAGCATAAATTTTATTTACTAATTTACTATTTGTAAAATTTGTGATTATCGCGTGCTCTCTACCTCCTGAGCCTAAAACCAAAACATTCATTCATTCATAAATTTAGTTATTGTTTCATTGATTTTCTTGAAGTATACTTTATGTTCATTCCTTTTTTGTATGGTCTCTAAATTAGTCATAAAAAATTCTTCTAAACTTACAGTCATAAAAAATTTATTTACATCTGCTGTTCTTGTTTTATGATTCTTGTGACTTAATCCTTCATTAATAAAGATTACCTTAAGACCCATAGCTAAAGCAGGTAAGGCAGCATGGATTCTGGAAGTAATTATAATTTCACTTTTAGCTATTTCTTTCAACATGTGGTTAGCAAGATTAAGTCCTTGGTTATGAGAAGAAATTTTTCTTTTTGTTATTTGTTGGTATCTCTTAACTACTATATTTTGTTTACGTAAGTAATTTTCAAAAGATTGTTTCTTTAAGAGATATTTAAGTTTATGTATTGGATATTTAATCAGTGATAATAGCAACCTATATATTGAGCTAAAGTCAATTGACGGGTTTAGTCTGTCGAATGCCCCAATTACAATAACCCCTTCTGGTTGAGTTTTATTAGTAATGTAGTTATCTCTGTTAAAAGTTGTTGTTATACAAGATGAATGGTATGATTTAATTCCATTTTTTTGAAGTAGGTTTTGAGTATAAGTGTCTCTACATCCAATGGGTTCATATTGTTTTAGATAGTTTAATGATTCTCGTTTTAATAGGTCTCTTTCTGCTGAAGGATTAATATGAAAAGAAATGAATAATGGAGATATATTATTATTTGGCGGCCAATTTTTAGGATTTTCCATAAACCAGCCATTGATGATTGTCTTTATCTTAGCTCCCTTAAATTTATGAAGCCCCTCTCTATCAAGAACCTTGTGATTAGTTGGGTGAATCATATCAATTACTGCCTTAGTTTGAATATAATCCCCAATATTTCTTGAACCAATATATCCTAGTACACCTATCTCCAAATCAAATATTATCTTTTATTTTTTCAATTCTTGAAGCAAGATTGAAGTTTTTCTTTATTCTTTTTCTAGCATTTTTGAATTCCTTTGTTCCAATATTAGAATTAATGAAATCTGCTACTTGCTCAAGGTCTGTTTCGAGATCAAATAAAATTCCTGTTGAACCAATAGCATCAGGTATCCCAAAGACTTGAGATCCTATTGGGACACACCCACACAACATTGCTTCACATAATGAGTTAGGCAAACCCTCTAATCTTGAGCCCTGAAAATAAAACTTTGACTTTTGATATAAGCTCTTGATTTGAAATTTATTTTGAACCCCTATGACCTTAACGTTTGGTTCTAGATTAATGTAGTCTGATATATTTATTCCAGATTCTCCTACAATCAAAAATTCTTTATTGGGAAGCAAAGAAGCCAATTTATTAAAGTAATTTAAGCCTTTTATATTGATGACTCTTTTATCAGAAAAAAATGCAACAGTTAAAATACCTGATTTATTTATTGTTTCGTCATAATTCCAAAATCTTGAATCATACCCTGTGTTTATTTCTTTTATTTTGAGTGGTTTATTTTGAATGAAATTTTCGACCCCTGAAATTATATTAAATTTACTAGCTGCTTTATCACAACCTTTGATAAGTGATTTGTGAACTACCCATATTTCAGAAGCCAAGTTATAATTAAGTCTTACTATTTTAGATCGTATGTTATGTTTGTAAAATACTCCGTGTTTGTTTTCATCATCAACAATCGCATCATAACCTCCTACAATAATAACAGATTTTTTAAAAAAAATTTTGGATATAATAATTGGTATTAGGGCATGATAATCATTAAACCATGAAACAACAATTTTTGAACTAGGTATATACAATAAAGATTTTAGCAGTTCTTTGGTTCTATTACATATAAAATATATGGTGCTTTTATCTGGCCTTGACAAGATTCTGTGAACATTATATCCTAGTGCCTCAAAAATATAGATGTCTGATTTAACAAAACTTCTATTTATTGAGTAACTAAGTGTAATGTTTTGTTTCAAGAGTTTATTGTTTTTAATTTATCGGCAATTTTTCTGTCATTAGATAGCCTAGGTACTTTGTTTTGTCCTCCAAGTCTTCCAACAGATTTCATGTAGTTATTAAATCCTCCTCTTTCTACAGAAATCACCTCTAGGCTTTTTAGTATTTTTCCATCAATTAGATCTTTATAGTATATGTTTTGATTTATCATTTCATTATCCAGCGATTTGGTGAATGCCGACATGTCCTCAGGAAAATTCTCAAATTCTATATACCATTCATGATGCGGAAGCATGTCTATAGGATTAATGTTTGGCGCAACTGTAAACTCTCTAATTGCAACATTATGTAGTTTTGTTGCTGCCTCCATTGCCTTCTCAACCTCCTCAGAAATTACATGTTCCCCAAAAGCTGATAAAAAATGTTTTATTCTTCCTGAAACTATAATTCTGTATGGGTCTATTGATGTAAACTTGATTGTATCTCCAATATTGTAAGACCATAATCCTGCTGATGTTGATATTATCAATAGATAATTTACATCCATTTCTACATCTTTAATAGATATTCTGTCATGCTTACCACTAAGAAAATCGTCTGCTTTTATAAACTCATAGAAAATATCATTGTTTAGCAGTAGGAGAAGATCTGTTTGATCTTTATTAAACTGGTCCTGATAACCAAAAAACCCTTCAGAGGCAGGAAAAGTAGCCAAGGTGTCTATACTTTTTCCAAATAGTTTATCAAAACTTTGTCGATACGGCTCATAGCTTACCCCACCATATACATATAGTGAAAGATCAGGAAAAACTTGAGAAATTGTTTTGCCTTCTTTTAAAACAATTTTTTCAAAATACATTTGCACCCAAGATGGGATTCCCGCAATTATTGTCATTTTCTCTCCAACTGTCTCTTGGATTACAGCTTCTACTTTTTCTTCCCAATCTTCAATGCAGTTGTTAGTCCATGATGGTTTTCTGTTGCGAAGAAAAAGCTTCGGCACATAATGAGCACTAATTCCGGAAAGCCTTCCGTGATATATTCCTCGTTTCTTGTTTAGTTCTGGGCTACCTTGCAGAAACATATGTTTGCCATTTAGGGGTTTGAAATTTTTTGTTTTAAGGAAATAATTTAACAAAGCGTCTCGCGCAGATCTAATATGTGTTTTTATAGACTCTTTGGTAATAGGAATATATTTTGCTCCTGAAGTAGTTCCGCTTGTTTTTGCAAAGTATAATGGCTTACCCGGCCATAAAATATTTTTTTCACCATTAACTACTTTCTCAATATAAGGCCTTAGCTCTTCATAGTCTCTTACAGGAACCTTTTCTTTATACTGTTCATAAGACTTAATATTTTTAAATTCATGGTTTTTTCCAAACTCAGTTTTTACACCATTTTTTATAAGTTTTTTAAATGTGTTTGTTTGCCATTTTATTGGATTATCAATCCATTTTTTGTTTCGTCTTTTTACAAGATGGGCATATAAAATTGCAATTATTGTTTTCATCTAGAATTCAATATAACTCTGTGGATCAACTGGTTCCCCCTGATACCAAAGTTCAAAATGTAAGTGTGGTCCTGTAGTTAGCTCTCCAGTATTTCCTGTAAATGCAATGATTTCTCCAGTTTCTACTCTTTCCCCCTGAGATTTGACCAATGATGAATTATGTTTATAAATTGAGGTAAGACCGTTTAAGTGTTCAATGATAATTACATATCCTGTTTCAGATGTCCATTCTGAAAAAACTACAATTCCTTCACTAATTGAATGAACAGGTGAGTTCTGAGGCATAACAATATCGACACCGTAGTGTTTGTTTTCTATGTCAAAGCCTGAAGAAAGCCCTCCACTTACAGGTGGAAATAAAACTGTAGTAAATCTTTCTCCTAAAATATCAAAAGCATTGTATTTGTCTTCTTCTGCAACTATTGCCCTTAGCAAAGAATCTTCTTCATTTGGTTTAATAAGCTCAAGCTCAATTGCATTCTTTTGAATTCTGATACTATCTTGATTAAGATCTTCAAAGGAAATATTTCCTGCAAGCATATCCTTCAATGCATTTATATATCTAGACTGAATTATATAAAGGGTTTCAAGGGAATCCAATTTTAAAGCATTTTCTATTGAATTTTCTCTTAATTCAACACTTGTATAACCTCTAAAGTATTCTTTAAGAGGGGTAAAATATATTACCAAAAAAGATGTTGAAAGCAAAAGAATAAACGAAAATAATAATGAAACAAGTAAACTTGAGGTTGAGGAAGAAAAAAGTTTTTTCTTTTCCAGAGTTTTTTCATTAACTAAAAGGATATGAAACCTTGTAGAAAGCTTTTCAAATAAGTTGTTTTTTTCCTTTTTTGGCATTAATGCAAATATATGTATAGTTAGTCAGAAGTTAT
>CENP01045096.1_pt1 | contig 11879 bp, 13 predicted proteins | sample 361281 | NCBI WGS metagenome assembly CENP01 (sample SAMEA2591122, study PRJEB7988) | marine metagenome | biome: marine biome (ENVO:00000447); feature: deep chlorophyll maximum layer (ENVO:xxxxxxxx); material: saline water (ENVO:00002010), including plankton (ENVO:xxxxxxxx) | depth 70 m
CGCCCCTTTTTTTTTGTCTCAATAATGATATTGTAAGTAATGCCTATTTGGGTCTTTATATTAGATTACATTTTGGGAATTGTTATGTACACGCTGATCGGAAGAGCTGCGATGAACATTTTTCAGAGAGAAGACTCTAATTTTTTCTTTATGCGAATGTTCGTAAAATTCACAAACCCAGTTCTTAAAGTTTTCGATAAAATAACTCCAGAATTTTTAGCTAGACCAATAGTTCCATTGTATGTTGCATTTTATTTCTATCTTATTAGATTTTATTTAATGCCGTGGTTATTAGGTTATGGTTCTATGGGGATGTTGTCTTTTCCAATAGATCATGAATTTTCAAGAGAACTCTACAGATTATTTAGTCCAGATAAATAATATTTTTGACAAGATTATTATATAAAATATAAATAAAACATATGCCATCTAATATAAAGATTTCTCCTTCAATTTTGTCAGCTGATTTTAGCAAATTAGGTGAAGAAATAGTTTCACTCGATAAAGCAGGCGCTGATTACATCCACGTAGATGTTATGGATGGACATTTTGTTCCTAATATCACAATTGGGCCAGAAATTATAAAAAAGTTAAGACCTGTAACAAAGAAAACTTTTGATGTTCATTTAATGATAGAACCAGTAGATAAGTATATTAAAGACTTTGCTGATGCGGGTTCCGACATAATAACATTTCATCCAGAAGCAACTCCTAATACAGAAGAAACGATTAAGTTAATAAAAAAATTTAATAAAAAAGTTGGTATATCTCTAAAACCAAAATCTGATATTAGTCTAATTGAAAAATATATAGAAAAGATTGATTTAATATTAATTATGAGTGTTGAGCCTGGGTTTGCTGGTCAAAAATTTATACCTGATGTTTTGCCAAAATTAAAAAAGCTAAAAGAGATGATTGATAATAAAAATTTAAAAATAGATCTTGAAGTTGATGGTGGTATAGATTTTGAAAACTGCAAAACTGTAATTAATGCTGGAGCAAACGTTTTGGTTTCTGGTTCTACTATTTTTAAACAGAATAATGGAGATTTAAAAAAAAACATTAGCCTATTAAGATCGAGTTAAACAATGATCAGTCTAAAAACTGCTTATTATTATATTTTGGCAGTTAAAATAAATTTAATCAAAATTTTTAAAAAAATTTATTTTACCACAGGATTTTACAAAAAATCTTTAATATCTAAAGTTCCAAATCAGTTTTTTTTCTTTCCCAATCCATTTTTAATGTCATCTTTTTCTAACTATAGAAAGTTTGCTTTTCAAATAAATAGTCTTGATCCTAATAAATTTTGGGATCAGAATTATTCGTATAAAGAAAAAAGAGAACTTCATAACTTTCTGTGGTTAAGCTCAATTGATCGTAAAGATGATGCCTCTACTCTTAGAAAAATTATATCTTTATGGAACCTAAACAATCTTAAATATAAATCATTAATTTGGGATACAAGTATAATAAGTAAAAGAATAATGAGTTGGATTTTAAATGCAGATATAATTCTAAAAAATTCTAATTTTGATTTTAAAAGAAATTTTATAGAGTCGATCGTTATTCAAACAAATCATTTAAGAAGAAATTTTAAATATGAGATTGATCACCAAAAGAAAATTGAGGTTATTACTGCTCTAATTTTATCTGGATTGGTTTTTAAAGAATATGAAGACAATTATGAATATAGTTTAAAAGAATTAGAGAAATTAATTGAAACATTTTTCGATGACAAAGGTTTTCCTTTAACTAGAAATCCTCATGATCTGCTAAATTATACAAAATATTTTTTATTGATAAAAGAAGTGATAAAAGATGCGCAAAAGTATATACCGGATACTTTAGAAAATATAATTGAAAAAAATTTAGAATGCTTAAAACAAATCACTACTCCAGCTAATTCGCTTCCTTTATTTAATGGTTCTGTTGAGGATGATTTAACTAATTTTTATAATTACATAAACCACTTTAAAATTAAAATTAAAAAACCAAATGTTATTTTAGGAAATATTCACGTTCTTAAAAATAAAAAAGATGTGATTTATTTTGAAGCAGGAAATCCTCCAAAAAAAAATTTCTCCTCTTGTTATCAATCAGGTCCATTATCTTTTGAGTATTATTTCGACAATCAAAAAATAATTACTAATGCTGGATTCGGAGTAAATATTTCAAAAAAAGCTAGGCTTCTTAGTCGATTTACATCTTCTCAGTCTGCATTATGTTTAAATAATACTTCAATTGTCGGATTTGAAAAGAGCAATTTGATGAACAAAGCTTATGGTTTTTTAATAAAGAGAGACTTTAAAGTTTTAGACTTAGAACATAAAAATAACCCAAATGAAAATCAAGTTAAAGCTAGCCATGATGCATATCTCAAAAATTTTGGCTGTATGCATAGTAGAGCTATAGGTATTGATAAAGTTAATAATAAAGTTGTCGGTCAAGATAAGCTTATACAGGAAAGCGTAAATTCAAAAATCAAGTATGACATACGCTTTCATTTGTACCCGGGTCTATCAGCTGTGCAGACTATAGGTGGAAATACTTTACTTATTCAAATAAATAAAAATAAAGCTTTGTTATTCTCTACAAATGAAAAAAACTTAAAAATTGAAAAAAGTATTTTTTTTGGAGGTCAGAAAGTGTTAGATAATTACTGTATATTAATTTCTGGATTCATGGAAAACGATAAAAAAACCATTAACTGGGAAATAAAGAAAAAATTATAAAATGGGAAAAATTAAAAATGCTCTTATATCAGTGTCTGATAAAGAAAATCTTAAATTTGTTTTACAGGTTTTAAAGAAAAAAAAAATAAATGTAATAAGCTCTGGAGGAACGTTCAAATTAATAAAAAAATTAGGTTTTCAGTGTAAAGAAGTTTCGGAGTATACTGGATTTGATGAAATGTTGGATGGGAGAGTGAAAACCTTACATCCAAAAATTCACTCTGGAATTCTTTTTAACAGAAATAAAAAAAAACACAGAAAACAAATGCAGAAAAAACATTTCGAGCCAATAGATTTGGTGATTGTAAATTTCTACCCATTTGAGACAACAGTCAAAGAAACATCTAATAGAGAAAAAATTACCGAAAATATTGATATTGGTGGTCCAAGCATGGTTAGAGCAGCTGCAAAAAACTTTAAAAGTGTAACAATTATTACTGACAAAAATGATTATTCAGAATTAACAAAAGAATTAAAAAGTTTTAAGGGGAATACAACACTTAACTTTAGAAAAAAAATGGCTAGCAAAGCTTATGGTTTAACGGCATATTACGACGCTTTAATTTCAGAATGGTTTTATAGAGATATAGGGATAGATTTTCCTGAGAAAAAAACTTTTTTTGGAAAGAAAATAAGTCAATTAAGATATGGTGAAAATCCTCATCAAAAAAGCTCAATATATATAAATAGTCTTAAGAATGATAATATTAATTTAAAACAATTAGGTGGTAAAGAATTAAGTTACAACAATTATAACGATATTTTTGCTGGACTAGATGTTTTGTTTTCCAGTTTAAAAAAACCAACAACTGTAATTATAAAACATGCTAATCCATGTGGAGTATCCACAAATAAATCTGCTGTTCAATCTTTCTTAAATGCACAGGCAAGTGATCCTATTAGTGCATTTGGAGGAATAGTAGCATGTAATTACAGAATAAATAATAGAATTGCATTAGAAATTAGCAAAACTTTTTTTGAAGTAATTTTGGCAAAAGGTTTTGATAAAAATGCTTTAAGAATATTAAAAAAAAAGAAAAATATGAGAATAATTGATATATCAAAATTTAATTATGAAGCTAGGACCACAGGAAAATTTTTTGATAATTCATTTCTTTTACAGGAGAAAGATAATTTAGTTTTTTATAAGAAAAAGTTGAAATGCGTGACAAAAAACAAACCGACTAATAAAGATTTAATAGACATAGAGTTTGCTTTTAGAGTATGTAAATACGTAAAATCAAATGCAATTGTTATCGTAAAAGATAATGCAACTATCGGTATTGGTGCTGGTCAGCAGAACAGATTAGATAGTTGTAGAATAGCAACTCAAAAGGCTAGAAAATTTCAAGCTAAGCAATTAAATAACTCAGTGGCCGCCTCGGATGCTTTTTTCCCTTTCGCAGATGGAATCAAAACATTAATAAATGCAGGTGTTAAAACCATTGTTCAGCCTGGGGGATCTATAAGGGACAAAGAAGTAATTGATGCAGCAAATAAGGCCAATGTTAAAATGATTTTTACAGGCATTAGACACTTCAATCATTAATATGACTTCTCCAACCTCTATTGTAATACCAATTTTAAATGAAGGAAAAAATATCAACAAAATGATTAAACTAATTCGTTATTCTTTAAACAAAATGAAATACGAAATTGTTTTTATAGACGATGACTCAAATGATAATACAAAATTTATATTAGAAAAAAACAAAAAAAAATTTAAAAACATACAATTCTTTATAAGAAAGAAATATCAGAAAGACTTGAGCCAATCTTGTATTCTAGGCTTTAAAAAGTCAAAATATAAAAATATCTTAGTTATGGATGGTGACTTGCAGCATAATCCAAAATACTTACCAAAAATGATAAAAATCTTTAATAAAAAAAATTTGGACTTCTTGATTGCATCAAGAAATTTTAGTTCTGCAAAAAAAGAAGGTCTAAGTTTTTTAAGATTCTATGCCTCTAAAGTTATTATTTCGATTTTTTTATTAGTAATTGGAAATAAGACTGCAGACCCGATGAGTGGTTTTTTTATATTCAAAAAAAAAATATTCTTAAAAAACAAAAATATGCTTTTTGGTAAAGGCTATAAAATTTTATCAGATCTTATATATTCAGGTGAAAAAGATTTAAAAATTCATGATTTTAACATTAAATTTGAGACTAGAAAAAAAGGTAAAAGCAAGATGGGATTGGGAGTACTTTTTCAACTAATAAAATTTATTTCGATTACTGGCTTGAAAAAATTAAATCTTATCAATTTTAGCCGCTAATACGAAGTCACTTTCAGCCAAACCTTTAATTGCATGAGTTGAAATTTTTATCTTTGCATAGCCCCATCCAAAAAGAATATCTGGATGATGACCTTCTATTTCTGCAATTTTTCCAACACTGAAAATAAATTTTTCACTTTCAATGTAGTTATTAAATTTGAAATTTTTTTCAATATAAAAATTTTTATCTTTGTCTTCAAGAACAGCCCACCCATCTACTTTTTTTAAATATTTATGTATCTCTTTAATGTCGAAGGCGGGTATTCCTCCCTCACATGGTACACATTTTTTATTAGCTAAATCTTCCACAGCTAGTCTTTAATTATCTTAGCAATCATGCCAGTTTCATAATGACCTGGTACATTACATGCTATCTCTAATTTTGCTGAAGTGCTGAATTTCCAAATTATTTCCCCACTTTTGTTTGGTTCGAGCAAAACACTTTTGGCATGTTTATGTGCCATGGCGTGATCCATTTTCGCCATTTTTTTCATTTTATTTTTATCAATTCTATCCGCCAAAAGTATTTCATGTTCTACCATTTTTGCCATCTCTGGTTGATGCTTAATGTGCATTTCTTTAGTAGCAATATTTAATTCATGAACAAGTTCACCCATATTTTTTACTATGAATTTTACTGTTTCATCTTTTTTAATAACTATTTCGTTTGGCTCATAATAGTTATCAAACATTTTAACTGTGATAACTTTCGTTACGTCTTTAATATCACCCTTTTCGCCAATCATCTTCATTGATGAAGCAAAACAAATAGACGGCATAAAAATTAAGAAAATTCCAAATATTCTAAACATGAGTAATTATAATCAAAAAATTAGTTAAAGAAAAAGATATTTAGTCGCTATGAATTGGAGCGGGCAAAGGGACTTGAACCCTCGACCTTCTCGTTGGCAACGAGACGCTCTACCACTGAGCTATGCCCGCAAATTAGTATTATTATAGTTAATTTATTCATTGACGTAAATAGATACTCCTTGATACAAAAACAGAGCAATTTTATGGCCTTACATGACATATTATTACAAATTGACAGTTCTAATTTATTGATCTTATAATTGAAGCATGGACAAAAAATTTCCAAAAAAAATACCCGTGTTCCCATTAAGTGGGGTAATTTATTTTCCGAAAACTAATTTACCTTTAAACATCTTTGAAGATAGATATTTAGATTTGGTTAATGATTGCTTTAGGAGCGATAAATTAATGGGAATGGTTCAGCAAAAAAAAGAAAATAGCCTGGTTTATAAAGTTGGCTGTCTCGGCAAAATTAACGATTATCAAGAAACATCTGATGGCAGAGTTCTTATAAATTTGACTGGGATTACTAGATTTGAGATTACTAAAGAAATAACAAACCAAAAAAAATATAGAGAGTTTGAGGTCGATTATAAAAAATTTTATAAAGATATCCTTGATACCGAAAAGTTAACAATTGTTTACGACAAATCAAACTTTATGGAAAAAATAAAAAGATTTTTTGAAAAGAATGGTCTTATGATAAACTGGAAAGAGTTTGAGAAACTAGACGAAACTCAAAAAATAAACACACTTTCAATGATTGCTCCAATTTCAAATGAAGAAAAACAAAAACTGCTCGAAACTGTAAGTTTGAGTGACAAAACAAATACTTTATTGAATATTATTGAATTTTATTCTTACGAAAATTCATCTGAGAACGAAACAATACAATAGCTTAAACATAAATTTTATTTGCTAAGCCATAACAAAGTATAGCACTCATAATTGCTAACATTAATGGGGCGTATATTCCATCATCTTTAGTTTTTTTTGTAAGGCCTGTCTTGTCGATTCTTAAAGAGAAAAAATTTACGATAAGTATTGAAACATTAATTATGAAGACTAAATTAAAAAAAGCCCAAGTATTATCTAGTCCCCCAGATCTTATAAATCCTACGTAAATTGCCATTAAAACGATGGCAACCATAAATGATCCGGCAAATCTCGTTATTAAAGTTGCTGTTTTGTCAACTCCTCTGCCCTTAAGAAACTTTTTAGTATCAAAAACTAATTGGTAAGCGTAAATGCCAACAATTATAAAATGGGCTAAATAAATAATTAAATAAAATGCATTATTAAATTTATCAAACATTCCTATACCCTATAAGAAAAAAAATTAGATTTCAAATTAACTTTTTAATTTGACTTATTCATCGAATTGAAAAAGTCGGAGTTATTTTTAGTATCCTTTATTTTAGATATCAAAAATTCAATGCCGTCCATTGTGCCCATAGGACTAATTATTCTTCTTAATACGTTCATTTTTGACAGATCGTCTTTGGCAAATAAAAGTTCTTCTCTTCTTGTTCCAGATCTAGTTACGTCAAGAGCAGGATATATTCTTTTATCTGCGACTTTTCTGTCCAATATCAATTCTGAATTTCCTGTGCCTTTAAACTCTTCAAAAATTACCTCATCCATTCTACTTCCTGTATCTATTAAAGCGGTAGAAATAATAGTAAGCGACCCTCCTTGTTCTACATTTCTTGCTGCACCAAAAAATCTTTTAGGTCTTTGCAGAGCATTAGCATCAACACCGCCGGTTAGTACTTTTCCAGAACTAGGTACAACTGCGTTATATGCTCTACCTAGTCTTGTGATCGAGTCTAATAAAATTACAACATCTTTTTTATGTTCAACTAATCTTTTAGCTTTTTCAATTACCATTTCAGCTACTGCAACGTGTCGTGAGGCTGGTTCGTCAAACGTAGATGACACAACTTCACCTTTAACAGATCTTTGCATATCTGTTACCTCCTCAGGTCTTTCATCTATTAGTAAAACCATTAAATAAATTTCGGGATGGTTAGCTGTAATTGATTGAGCAATATTTTGTAAAATTATAGTTTTACCTGCTCTAGGAGGAGAAACTATAAGAGATCTTTGTCCTTTTCCAATAGGACTGACTAAGTCGATTAGTCTAGCTGTATTGTCCGGTTTTTTTTCTATCTTTGTGCTTTCTACCTCCAACTTTATTCTCTTGTTAGGGTATAGAGGAGTCAAATTATCAAAAGCTATTTTATTTCTGCCTTTTTCTGGTTCATCAAAGTTAATTTTATTTACTTTTAATAAAGCAAAATATCTTTCGGCGTCTTTTGGAGCCCTCACCTCTCCCTCTACGGTGTCGCCGGTTCTTAATCCAAATCTTCTAATCTGACTTGGGCTTACATAAATATCGTCAGGACCAGGTAAGTAGTTCGACTCTATTGCTCTCAAAAAACCGAAGCCATCTTGTAAGACTTCGAGTACACCAGAAGCGCTAATCTGTTCATTTTTTTCTGCAAGTTTTTTTAATATTGCAAAGAGAATTTCTTGTTTTCTTAAAGTACTTGGATTTTCAATGCCAAGTTTCTCTGCTTGCGATATTAAATCAGCTGGGCTTTGTTTTTTAAGTTCTTGTAAATTCATTAGATTGATTGGATTTAAGGTAAGTAGACTGAATATATGTCTTTTTAATAAAATTTCAAGTATTATAATGGTTTAAAAATTACAACAAAAATGATGATAATTAGCAATAATGTTGGAACTTCATTAATAATTCTAAAAAACTTTGAACTTTTATCATTATTGTCAATCTGGAAGTCTTTTAATATAGCTAATAAATAGAAGTGATAACCCGTTAAAATTATTACTAATCCGATTTTAATTTTCATCCATAATAAACCAAGGCTTAAAATACCTTGAGCATGTATTAGAAGTACACCAAAAATCCAAGATAAAATCATTGCTGGATTCATAATGTAAAAGTAGAGTCTTTTTTCCATCAATTTAAATGTTTCTGATTGACCTATGTTGTCTCTAGTTTCTGCGTGGTAAACGAAAATTCTAGGTAAATAAAGTAGACCTGCCATCCAAGATATAACAGCGATTAAATGAAGAGCTTTAAATGTTAGATATGCATTCATTTACAAGGCTCCTCTTATTAATTTTTCAAGTAGATTTATATGATCATCATTGTCATTTAAACAAGGAACAACATCAAAATTTTTTCCCCCGGATTGTAAAAAGCTCTCTTTCCCTTGTATAGATATCTCTTCAAGAGTTTCTACGCAATCAGAAGAGAAGCCTGGACAAATTACAAGTATATTTTTTTTTCCTTCTTTTGGTAGGCTTTCTAGAGTTTTATCTGTATAAGGTTTAAGCCATGCTTCTGGTCCGAATCTGGATTGAAAACTGGTCTTTATTTCAATGCTTTTATATTCCTCTGATAGTAATCTAGATGTTTTATGACAATAACAATGATAAGGATCCCCTTTATCAAAATACTTTTGGGGGATTCCATGATACGAAGCTAATACTAAATCGGGTTTCCAGCTTAGTTTTGATATTTTTGTGTGTAAACTATTTGAAAGCGCTTTGATGTATAAAGGATCCGACTCATAATGAGGTATAATTTGTAAACTCGGTTGCCATCTCATTCCCATTAAAACCCGATAAACCTCATCGCAGACCGTGGCAGTTGTTGCTGCAGCATACTGAGGATAAAGTGGTAAAACAAGAAGTCTTTCACAGCCTGCCTCATGAAGTTTTTGTATTTTGTTTTTAATACTTGGATTACCGTAACGCATAGCATAATCAACTATTAAATTTTTGTTGCTAATTCTGTCTAATAATTTTTTTGTTTGCATAATAGTGTAATATCTTAATGGAGACATATCCTCTTTTTTCATCCATATTTCCTTGTAAGCTTTTGCGGTTTTTGAAGGTCTCAAATTTAAAATAAATAAGTTAAGGATTATTTGCCAAAGAAATGGGTTTACTTCTATAACTCTTTTGTCAGACAAAAATTCTTTCAAATATCTTCTTATATCTAGCCATTTGGTAGAGTCGGGTGTTCCTAGATTAATTAATAGCACTCCCGTTTTTCCAAAGTTTATTTTTGGGTGGTCTTTATTCATCTTTTAATAAGGCTCACTCTATCTACAATTTTTTTTACGATATCCGGGTTTGTCTCTGGAAGAATACCATGACCAAGATTAAATATGTAGGGTTTATTCTTAAAGATATCTAAGTACCTTTCCGTCTCTTCCAGTGCTAATTTCTCACTTTGCAACAAAAGTTTTGGGTTCATCCCCCCTTGTATACAGACTCCTTTAAGGTTGTGTTTTGCCCATGCAGGATCAACTTCTTGATCAATGCTTATTGCAGTTGGTTTTACTCTTTCTATAAAATCTTGATATTTATTTTTTAAACCTTTTGGAAAACAAATTGACGGTATATCGTTTTCTCTACAAAATTTGACTAAGCTCTTATTCGGATCAAAACAGTATTCGTCTAATTCTCCTTCTTCGATAAGTCCGGCCCAAGAGTCAAAGATTTGTATTATCTCTGCCCCTGCTTCTTTTTGATGAATTATGTGTATTTTAAGAAATTCGTCTAATTTTTTCAAAACAAGTTTAATCTCTTTTTTATTCTCAATATTTATTTTTCCACTTGAACTCTGTTGATCTTTTAAATTATACAGATAGACCATTAAAGTCCACGGAGCACCCACGAAAGCTATTAGAGATTTGTCTTTTTTTAATGTTTGTTTGGTTTTTTTAATCGCTTCATAAACGGGATTTAAGGTCAATAAAAAATCATTCTCTTTTGTTTCCAAAAACTTATCTATATTTAGATTTTTATTCCACGGTCCTTTTTTTTCTCTAAATTCTATTTGCTGTCGAAGGGCATGGGGGACTACTAATATATCTGAAAAAATAATTGCTGCATCCAAATTAAATCTTTTCATAGGCTGCATAGTTAATTCTGAGGCTAAATTACTATTAAAGCATAATTTTAAAAAATTTTGATTTTTAGATCTAATTTGTTTAAATTCGGGTAAGTATCTTCCCGCTTGTCTCATAAACCAAACTGGAACACAAGAAATATCTTTATTATTTAAACATTTTAACAATTTACTCATAAATTAAATTATATATTGATAAGTATAGTTTTTGTAATAGGTCATGTTAGTATTGAATATATTTTATTATACCTAGTTTTAAACAATTTATACCCAAGAAGCCTTCATAAATTGCTATTATTTTGATAATTAATTAAACTATATTAACAATTTAAATTTTCTATGTATAAAATAATTAACATGGAATAAAATGTGCTGAATATGTTAATTATTGTGAGTAGTTTTTATTTGTTTGCAAATTTAAATTATAAAATGAGGTTATTCAATTATTGTTAACAGGATTATGAACGAAAAATACAATGTATATCTTATTTCGGACTCAACCGGTGAAACCCTAGATAGAATCTTTTTATCTTTGCAGTCGCAATTTAAAAATTTTGAGTATGAAAAAAAAGAGTTCTTTTTCGTTAGAACACAACAACAAGTTGATAAAATAATTGATGATGGGGTCAAGGGCAATAATCCAATAATTCTTTATACTGTTGTGGAGACTAAACTTGCAAAATATTTATCAAAAAAATGTGAGGAAACCGAAATCCCCTGCTTCGGCGTTCTTGGAAATTTAATCCTGGCTTTTTCAAAACTACTAAACCAGAAGGCCATCCATAAACCTAGCGCCCAGCACGTACTTGATGAAGATTATTATAAAAGAATAGAAGCTATACAATTTACAATGTCCCATGACGATGGAAAAAGAACAGAAGATTTATCAAACTCTGATGTGATTTTATTGGGAGTAAGTAGAACGAGCAAAACTCCAACTTCTATTTATTTAGCTAATAGAGGTTTTAAAACCACTAATATACCTTTAGTTCCCAATCAAAATATTCCAGAAGATTTGAAAAAAGAAAATCTAAAATCTTGTGTTATAGGATTGTTCGCCGACCCAGATAGATTATCAGATATAAGACGTAATCGAGTAGC
>CENP01239080.1_pt1 | contig 11864 bp, 12 predicted proteins | sample 361281 | NCBI WGS metagenome assembly CENP01 (sample SAMEA2591122, study PRJEB7988) | marine metagenome | biome: marine biome (ENVO:00000447); feature: deep chlorophyll maximum layer (ENVO:xxxxxxxx); material: saline water (ENVO:00002010), including plankton (ENVO:xxxxxxxx) | depth 70 m
GCATAAGTCAAGGACATGAAAAGGTGTATAAAATAAAAAAACAAGATAACCAGAACTAAAGTTCTCTTATTTTGTAATTTTTTAATGAATCTTATCTTTAGTGAAGAATTAAAAATATCTAGCTAGAATTATAGATGTTATGAATGAATTTATTTTATTATTTCATCAATAATATATTGTGGTTTATTCCTTACTTGAGAAAGAATCCTCCATAAATACTCTCCTAATACACCTAAAAACACCATTTGTATTCCTCCAAGAAATAGTAAGACCACCATTAATGATGCCCAACCATAAGGCATATTGCCTAAGCCATAGACTTTTGAAATAATAATGAAAATTAAAAATGATATTGAAATGAAAAATAATATTAAACCCAAAAAACTCATCATCCTTAATGGGAAAAATGAATAGCCCATTATACCATCAATAAAATATGTTATTTTTTTTGATAATGTCCATTTAGAGGTGCCAAAAGGTCTTTTTCCTCTTTTATATGGGATGCTTTTACTTTTATGTCCTGTAAAAAGAATCTCACCTTGTATGAATGGATTTGCTTGATTCATTTTCAAGACTAAATCACGAACTTTTTTTGAAATTAGAAAATAATCAAATCCTCCAGCTGGATAATTTGGAAAACTCAATCTGGAAATAATTTTATAAAAGAATTTCGCCGCAATTTTACTTGTGAATGAATCAGCTCTTCCAATTCTTTCACCGTAAACAATTTCAAAATTTTCTTTAAAATGATGGTTTAAAAATTCGTTAATTAATTCGACTGGGTCTTGCAAATCAGCTGAAATAACAATGTAAGCTTTAGAATCGCTGATATCTAGTCCTGCAAGTATTGCAGGTATTTGCCCAAAATTTCTAGTAAATCTTAGAATTTGAATATTGTTATAAGATTTATTTAATTCAGTTAATTTTTGAAAGGAATCATCAGTTGAACCATCCTCGCAGAAAATAACTTGTCCAGTTAGTTCAGGGTTTCTCTTAATAATTTTATGCTCAATTTGATGCATTAATTCATTAAGTGTTTCTGAATTACAGTAGACTGGGATAATTATACTATAATCACACATTAATCAATTATTTATACCACATTGATTGATGCAATATTCTATCACCCATATTTTTTGCATAAAAAGCTAATCTACCATGCAGTAGCTTGGTGTCGTTAAAACAAAGTATATCTGATGTTTGACATTTAAAAGTCTCAACACTATTTGTCTTTTCTTTAGATTCTAAAAATTTAAAAAATTTATCACACATATTCTTTATAGTATTATTTGGCTTCTCTATCCTGTAATAATTCCAATAAATTGAATTCTCACCGTTAATTATTGAAGTCTTATTAAAATATGCTCCAGTGATATCCTTTCTTATTACAACTTGGGTTTTTTGAAGATCGTTAAGAAGTTGTTTTTCTTCTTTTTCTAAATCAGTTAATAAATTATCTAATTGATATATTGTTGTTTCACCACCTTTGATAGCTTGTTTTTCAAATGCCAAAAATACCATTTCAGCTGGATCACTAAACCAGGCATTATCATTATGAAGAGGTTGTCTAGTATTACTATGAGTGTATACACCTGACTTATCTTTATCATAAATAACTGTAAACCATTTTTTGCGTTCTAAAATATTTTCTAAATCAAATTGTCTATCATCATTAGTGTATTTCATTGTTTCTTCTAAAAATTGTCCAAAGCTATTTAAATCTAGGGTATTTAGAGCATTCTTAATTATCAAGGGATTCCCGTTTGACGCACATTCGTTTAAATTGACTGCCAAATTATTGATATTATGCTTTCCAAAGTCAAAGATTTTCATTGCCTAAAAGTAAATAACTAATCTGACTCAATTAATTTAAAATTATTTATTTCTCGACCTATCACCTTTTTATTCATTGTAAAACAATAATCTAGAATAGATTGATTCATCAATGTATTTATGAAAAATAATTTTATACCATCTGGTTTAAAATCTGAATTTGAATATAATGATTTACCACCTATTGCGTTGATATAAACCAATGCATTTTCTGCTTTACATATCTTTATTAGACTCTCAATCTTATCTTTACCTTTTTCATAATTTTCTTCAGAAGCTACTTTGAACTGAGTATCTAAGTTCAAGTATTTTGAAAATTCAATAATACTGGCAATTGACAATTCAGAAATTGTCTTGGGTTTATGACTGAAAAGATTTTTAAGCAAGAAATCAACAGTTTGATAGTTTGGGGATGAGGCATAAAGGTGTTTTACTGATTTAAAAAACTTATCAATTAATTTATCGTCCCAATTAATCTCTGTATCCATTATTAATTTATTCTGAGAAGATTTTTTTAATGGTATTACAAAATCTACATTATTTCTTAATCTATTTCTGTTTATCCACCCGCCTTTCTTAAAATAATCATTATCAAAAATAATGAACTTGTCAACGGCATTAATCAATTGAAAATATCCTAAGTATGGAAGAAAATATGGTTGCATTATTGCTATTTTCATATTTCTTTTTTTACTAAGCTGATTATTTGATCAATAATATCAAAGTCTAAATCATAGAATAATGGTAAACATAGGACATGATTAGCTACTTTTTCAGATATTTTTCTTTCATCACTATCAACTATATTCTTAAAAATATTTACTGATGGATAAAAATATCTCCTTGGATAAATGTTATGGTTATTTAGTTTGTCAATCAGTTTAAATAGTTTTTTCTTACTTTCAATGATGATAGGAAAGTACGAGTAATTAGTTTTTCCAAATTCGATTTTCTGGAAACTTAAGGCTGGAATATCTCTTAGAGCGGAATAATAGTATTGATACTTTATCTTTCTATCTGAAATTACTTTATCTATGTATTTGAGATTTACTATTCCAAGCGCTGATTGTAATTCCGTTAGCTTACCATTTAAACCATCAAATTGAATATCACTTTTGTCTTTATTATAGCCAAAAAATCTTATGCCCTTTAATTTTTCGGTTATTATTTTTTTCCCTGCAACGCAACCACCACCCTCTCCTGTATTAAGTAATTTTGTTGCATGTGTGCTTAGGACTGAAACATCACCATAGGACAATATACTTTTACCATTATACTCTGAACCAATTGCATGGGCAGCATCATAAATAACTTTTAGTCTATATCTGTTTGCAATTTTTTTTATTCCATCAATATCACAAGGATTACCAAATACATGAACTGGCATTATTGCAACAGTCTTATCAGTAATATGATTTTCTATCTTTTTTATATCAATATTTAATGTATCCTCATCGATATCACAGAAAATTGGTTTACACCTTTCGTTTTTTATTGCACTTACCGTTGCAATCCACGTAAATGCGGTGGTTATTATTTCGCCTTCAAGTTGTAGACCTTTTATTGCTGCCTGTAGTGCTGTTGTACCACTTGAAAAAGTTATATAATTACTAAGCCCAAACTTTTTACAAATTAAATTTTCAAATCGATTAACAAATTGACCATCATTAGTTAGTATACCGCAATCCCAAATATCTTTCAATAAATCATTATAATCCTTGAGAGGTGCTAAAAATGGTTTGGTAACATATGTATTAGGTGTTGTTTTTGTTTTTTCAGTCACTTATTTATTTAAAAATTTTTGATATTTATTTTTTACCAATGGATATTATCGATACACCAATAGGTAGTGAAATACTAGGTAATAAAATTGATTCTATCGAGAATATTTTCTTAAATACATAATTAATAATTTTATTTTCTTGCCTTAAATCATTTTTGCGTATGTTTGAATTAATTAATTTCTCTAATAATCTTATAATTAAAATAATAGGGAATAATAAAGAGTTAAAATAAGAGCTGTAATTCACCGTGAAACCCGTATACCGTAGCATATTATTTATTTTTGATTTGCTATATCTCCTTTTATGATGGCTCAATACATCATGGTTGCTCCAAAGAAACATAAAAGCCGGAACTGTTATAATAACTTTCCCACCTTTCTTAAGGTATTTGTAAATAGTTTGCAATGATAAATCGTCCTCTTCAATATGTTCTAAAACATCAAATAAACATATTATATCAAATTTCTCATCAAAGGGGATATCGTTAGGAAGTTTACCATACGCTACTTTACAAATATTTTTTGATTTAGCGTGAATACGAGCATCATCATTTAGTTCGATTGCCGATAAATCACCATATTTTGAGAGAAAATCTAAATTACCACCAGATCCACATCCAATTTCTAAAATTTTTATCTTACCACTTTTTCCAATATAATGATTGAGAATATTTTTTAATATTGATTTTCTTCCTGTATACCACCAGTGGTAGTCTTCTAAAATTTTCTCAGCAGCATAATTTTGTTTATCCATCTATCTAATCAATTAAATAATAAATATTTTTTGAACTATAATTATTTCTAGCCATATCACCATCCACTACCGGCACCATCACCAAACTGCTTGATCATTGTATTCCTAATCTTTTTACTAGTATATATGGCGTCCGCCCATCTCAATTGACCAGATCTGGATTCATTGATATTATACAAATTAAAAAATTCAAAATCATAATTTGCTAAGAATTCTGCGATTTTATAGTACTTATGATGATTTTCATATAGTGGTACAACTTGCCATTCAATATTTATCAAAGAAATCTTACCTGCTGCTAAATATTTTATGCCCCCCTTTAAAATATCTAGCTCAGAACCTTGGACGTCAAGTTTTAGTATATCTATATGATTGATTTTTTTGACAGAACAGAAATCGTCAAGTGTTATAGTTTCCACATCAATAGATTTCTCATCTTTAAATCCCCAAGATCTTTCATTTGGCTTATGTAGTGAATTCAAGTTAGGGAAATTACTTAAGTATAATTTTCTTGTCTCATTCTTACAACCCATTGCTTGATTAATAATATTAATATTTGGATTATCAATAAATCTGCTACTTAGGTAATCGTATGATTTAGGAGAAGGTTCAAAACTGTAAATCTTATATTTGGGGAAATAACTTTGATACAGCTTAGCTGTATCACCATTGTGAGCACCTAAATCAAAAATAATACCACTTTCTATATTTTTTAATAACTCTCTTTGATCTTTATAAATATCCCTTGAATTATTTCTTAAAAACCAAAATAACTTTTCCTTGATTTTCCACAAAATATCTTTTCTAAATAAATATTTTTCAAAGATGCTTTTTCTATTCATTTAATGACTCATTTGTACATAGAAATAAAAATAATGCATTATCTTATTTTTCTCAAAAAACTATTTAATATGTGAAGCAATTATTGAATCTCTAAGTTCATTTTTAAGATACATTTGAAAATGATTATAAAATCCTTCTTTAGATAGATAATTAACCCATAATTCTCTGCAATATACTTGTTTTTCAACAAACTGATTATTTGTCATACTATGATGAAAATCCACAACTATTTCACCTATTCTTGTCAATTCGCTTGCATTGACCCAAATACAGATATCAGACCAATTAATTTGATCTTCGAAGGGTAACTTGCAATCTGTATCTATAAATAGAGGTATTCTTCCAAGGCAAAGAGACTCATAAAATCTCAAAGAATAATTTGCTGCTCCTCTGTAACATAATATATAATCACTCTCAATTATATTATTGATGTATTCAGTTCTAGCATTTTTATTTCCTCCTACCGTGCCAAAGGCAAATGAATTACGAATATTGAAATTTGTATTAATATCTTTTAATACTTTTAAGCGATTTAATATTTGTTTTCTTTTCAATAATGCTGGTAATACTGGATTAGGAACATACTGTGTACTCTTAGAATGATGAAGCAAACCTGTTAAAATATTTTTTAAAATTAGTCCTGCTAAACGAAAAATAGGGTATGTTGCAATCCCATCAAATCCAATAAGAGGATATTCATTTTTATTTCTAGTGATTAACTGTCCATTAAAATATTCAATTAATAAATCTTGTTTTACATCGCCTGATAAAATGAATTCATTATGTTTTAATTGTGATTTATAACCAGAATATTTTAAAAATATACACTTAGGGTGATCATATAAAATTTGATGATCTCCATCAATCCAAGCATATGTTATTTTTCCAACTGCCTCAGATTTTGATATAAAATCATTAACTAATCCTAATTGATTTTTATCGATATAATAATTGACAGTCATAGGCAAGAATACTGCATCTGATTCAACGATTTCATCAGTTAAGACAAACAAACTCTTATAAAATTCAAAATCAAGAGCCCAAGTCTTCCATTCAGATGTTCCATCTCCCCACCAAGCCCTTATTGGATGAATCAGGTACTTCAGCCAATCTTTAGTATCTGCGTGTCCCTTTTCAGTATAAATCTTTAATGGAGGAATTATTTTGTATTGATCAATCATATATGTTTCGTTGAACAGCACTTCCAATTCTATTAACTATATTGATTGTACTTAGCACAAATAGATCAAAACCATTTATTGATTTATTTATTTTTTTAACTTTGCGGTAAGCATCGACCCATGGAAACCAAACCCACGATGCTAACCATTTTAGTGACGAATACAGAGAATCAATTTTGATTGGGTAATACGAATACATATCAGGCCATTTTTTTCGTACCAAAAAGTGAGCTCGGCCATACATATAATGTTGGTTTATTAATCCATTCCAAGTTGGGCGATGAATATGAGCCACCTTAATCTCTGGAATATAAACTACCTTCCAACCTTTTTTCATTACACGCCAGTTATAATCCACATCTTCACCACGAAATAACGTCTCATCATATTTGCCAACCTCATTAATTACTTCTTTTTTATAGGATGCATTGACGCCAGGCAAATTTTTTACTTCGCAAGTTGTGTAATGATGTGGAAATGTTGCCATATCAGAGACTTGGGATAAAAAGGATTCACCTATATTATCAATAACATCACCACCAATGACACCTGCATTTAAATATGTTTCATGTGCTTTTATAATTCTTTCAACCCAGTCAGGAAATGGACGAGCATCATCATCAGTTTGAAGAATTAAATCACCTTCACAAAAGGGTAGACCAATATTTCTACTTGCAGCAAGATTTACATTGTGTGTTCTAAGTATTTTAATTTGATTAAAGCTGTTTCGCCATTGCTCTAGTATTGGTTGACAATCATTAATACCACCGCCATTAACAATAACAATTTGATCAGGAATACGAGTCTGTTTCTTTATTAGCGCTTCTAAGGTACCATTTATAAGATTCCCTCTATTGTAAGTACAAATAAATACAGAGACTTGTTGAATTACTTTTTTGATTCTTTTGTGGCGAGTATTAACACATCTGCGCTAGACGTGTTTTTAAATAAATAAATTTCAATTAATGATAATAATATATATGGTATTTGCAGAATTCTTTGGTATCTAATTTTGTGATCTCTAAAAATTTCAAAAATAGTATGTACTCTCAATCCAAAACTTCCCATGCTAAGAAAACACTTTTCTACTTTTAGTCCAAAATTAGATAATAATAATCTTAATTCAGATTGTGTATACCCATCTCGTTCGTGCTCTTCATGATCATGATGTTTTGAATTAAATGCTCTAAAATATATATTATTATTAGTTGGCATTGGGACCCTAAGGAATAATTTTCCATTTTCAACATTTAGAGAATGAATTACATTTTTTATGAAGTTAAAATCATTTTTGACATGTTCTAGTACATGGGAACAAAAAATTAAATCATAATTAGTTTGGAGTTTGTTTTTTTCAAAATTATGATAAAATGTATCAGAATATACACCTAGATAAAGTTCGTCAATCTCTACACCTGAATAGTGAGAGCATCCAAGAAAGTCAAGAAAATACCATCGATATACACCTTTATTGAATCCAATATCAAGTACACGGAGTTCATTAATATTGATTTTCTGTTTAGAAAAGAAAATATGGAATGATATGAGCCTGTAGATCTCCCCAAAATGAGTAATTTTATTTTTCAAAATAAATAATAGTACCCTAATCAAAACTAATCATTACCAAAAAATAAATTAAATAAAGTCATTTACGAATTATTATATCATAATATTGTTTTGAAATATTCAACCAGCTATTATTTTTAATGACATGAGTTCTTGCATTTCTTCCTATATGTTCTCTTACCTTTCTTTCTTTTAATTTATTAACTGCTTCTAAAATAGATTTCGAGTCTTCCCTGTGGACCCTAATACCAACGCCTTCTACTACTATCTCATCAAATGGTGGGTTATTAGAAACTATAGCAGGAATACCACAGGACATCGCTTCAAGAAGTCCTAGTGGAAAACCTTCACCATCACTTAATAAAAAATAAATATCAGACATTAATAAATAAGGTTTTGTATCATCCACAGGAGGTCGAATATCTACATATTCATCAATGGATAGTTCTATTATCAATTCTTTATAGTGACTTATTAGTTTACCTGACCCAATAATTGTAAGGAACAGAGATGGAAATTCTACTATTAGATCTGGTAATGCTTTGATTAAATACTGTATGCCCTTACGTTTCTCAAACTCACTAATACAAATAAAATTTAATCTTTCATTTTGATTATTATTATAGCTTGGTTTGAAGTATGCTGTATTTACTCCTGTATGAATCATTTTACAATTAGTATAGTTTCCATCCATTGAAATGAATTCTTTAAAACTGTGAAGACTATCAAAAATAATTAATGAATCATAATTAATGAAATTTTGCACAAATTCATATCTTAAAGGGATTTGTGAAAATGGATTATGCATAATCAATAAATCTTGATTTGCTTTATAAACTGCGGTTTCACCATGCCAAAGAAAATTGCAAATAATTTTATCAGGTTGATCAATTTTCTTCCAAAACCAATAAAATATTTGTGCTATTACTATCTGGTAATACCTGAAATAGGGAACTTTTCTTATCTTAATATTTTTATTCCATTTTCCCCAATTAATCTGGTTTTTATTTGCCCAAGTGTAAATAGTAATTCTTAAATCATAAGTTTTAGCTAGATTATTTGATAAGTGATAAGTGAAATTTTCTACACCACGTCGCATGGTTAGTAGAAAAGGTGAAATTATTATAATATGTTTGATCAATTGGATTTATATGTATTGGCTATCAATTAAGAGTTGAATATTAGAATTGCAAATTGTAATAATCCTTGTATATCGGGGCTAATATTTCTTGTGAATATTTACTTACTGCATAGTCTCTTGCATCTTTACTGGTATTTAATAGCTTATCATAATTATTATACACATATGTAAGTTTATTAAATAGGCCATCTTCCTTACCAGGCTCAAATAAAAATCCACAGCGCCCATGGTTTAATGTTTCAGGTATCCCTCCTATTTTTGATGCAATAACCAGCTTGCTACAAGCCATAGCTTGTGCTACGGTGTATGAAAATGATTCATAAATCTCAGAAGCAACAATGACTAAATCTACCTTAGCATAATATGTAGGTAATTCCTCATAAGAGACAAAACCAGGGTACTCTACTCTTTCAATTAGATTTGCATTTTTTAACAACTCTATGCAATCTTCATAAGCTTCTCCTCTAGCCTGCCCAACCATTATTAATTTGCAATTTTTATTAATTTTTGCAAACTCAATAAATGCTTTTATAACAGTTATCACTCCTTTAGGTCGTTCAAATCGACCAACGTGTAAAATATTAAAAGAATTATTATCTTCGATTTTTGGTAAAGGTTTAAAATGATTTGTATCTATAATATTTGGTATAGCAGTGATTTTTTCTTCTGGCAAATTATAGAGTTCAATTAAATGTTCTTTTAAATCCATGCTAGGAACAGTAATTGCATCGCAGTTTTGAAAACAAAATTTTTCTCTATCGATAGACCACCAACCATCATAACCTTTGCGTTCTTTATTTAAATAGAATGAACGCAATAAGCCCCATGGTGTATGAGATCTAATGATTACTTTTGTTTTTCTAGAGCTTGCAGAATTTCTTCTAAGATAAACATAGCCTTCACTGTGTATATCCATAAACTCGATAACATCTGCAGAATGATAGTCAAGGTTTCTCGCTATTTCTTTTGATATTTGCCAATCCTGAAAAGAACGAAGACCATTTTGAAGAGATTTATTTTTTATAAAGCGCCAAAAAAACACTGGCAAAAATTTTGATATACCATTGAATTCTATTTTTTTCTTTAAGTAGTATGTTTCGTTAATATTTATTTTGGATGAAATAAAACCTATATTCATTTTTCCCTTTAATATATTTAATAGGTAATGATTATGCATAGGAATTCCTCCTTGATGATAAGGGAATGCCCAGCGGCTAGCTAAGATAAACTTTATTTTATCTTTTGATATGACCAAGCTATCTCTACAAATTGGAAACTATATTTCTGCAATATCCGGTCTGCTAAAGATGGGTTATTTACTTTTTTCAATGCCCTGTTGATTCGTTTTTTCATAATTGAAGAAAGTATTTTATCCAAACGTCTTAACTGATAATGCTTCCAATCAAACCACACTAAATTATTACATTTTGTGGATTTCATTATCCAAGATGAATTAATCTCATTATAATAAGACTTATGATATTCTCTATCCCAAAATTGCCCAGTGCCAAAAGTAAAAAACTGTTTGTGAGTTGGATCAGTAAATCCAGAGATAGAAAAAGCATGCGGGACTGTAATTTTAAGTAATCCTCCAGGTATTAAAATTCGAGAGCATTCTTTCAATATTTTTTCTAGATCATTTAAATGAAAGTGTTCAATTACATTCCTTAGATAGATATTATCAAATGATTGATTCTCTAAAGGGTAGGGAAAAACCAATAAATCATGAACAATATCAACACCAGGGATATCAATATTATCAAGCCCCAATGCTCCTTCAACTTTTGCGGTACCACAACCTAAGTCTAAAATTTTCATTGTTTTATAAATTTTAACCTATTTTTAATATTATTCTGAATACTTGCTATGTTAATTATTCTTTTTTGAGCATTTTTTCTCAATACCATATCATTCCCAGATAAAATTAACTCAATTGCATCAGTAAGTTTATTTGCTAAATCCATTACATTTGAGTTGGTAAATAAAAGCCCATTAGAACTATCACCAATTACTTCGGGTATGCCTCCAACAGAGCTAGCTACAACTATTTTTCCATTTACCATCGCTTCATAAACGGTATAAGGAGAATTATCAAAAATAGAAGGAATAACACATATATCAGCTTTTTTATAGGCAAGATTGAGCTCATTTTCTGGCACAAAATCATGTATTTGAATGTAATTAAGATCAGAGGTATTCTGGATTGGAGAGTATCCAAAAAAATCAACTTTTATAGATAAATGAAACTTGCTACTTATAATTCGTAATGAATCTACCAAAAGTTCTCCACCTTTTACTGAGTCATTACGTGACGCAAAAAGGATATGGATTTTTGAACTATTAGGCACAAATTTTCTTTTAGTGATTTTATCTAAATGTTTTACATCCATAGGATAGGGTATTACTTGAGCATTAAGTTTTACTTTCATTTCAGTTTCTACAATCTTTACCATAGCTTTGCAAGGAGATAAAACTAAACCAGCATTCTTGATAAAATAATGCTCAAGTTTTCTTTCAAGTATATCTGCACTGCATATTTTCTTACCCGAATTTTGTTTAAAGGTATATGATGAACCATGTAGATGAGAAATATACCTAAATTTTTTAGTGATTGAATTCCAAAAATCCCCTCCTTCACTGTATTCAATTACGTCTATTTTTTTAATTGAATTAATTTTATTGAGCAAAGAATATATTTTTAAGCCATTTATTAAATAATTTATTGTTTTTGAAAAAACTCTTATGATAGGAATTTTCCCAATA
>CENP01023653.1_pt1 | contig 11852 bp, 9 predicted proteins | sample 361281 | NCBI WGS metagenome assembly CENP01 (sample SAMEA2591122, study PRJEB7988) | marine metagenome | biome: marine biome (ENVO:00000447); feature: deep chlorophyll maximum layer (ENVO:xxxxxxxx); material: saline water (ENVO:00002010), including plankton (ENVO:xxxxxxxx) | depth 70 m
TACTCATCCCACAAAGGTAACTGCCAAGCTTTCTCACCTGAAACTTGACCGGCCTCTAAAATTTTATCAACCAATTTCTGATCATTACCCATTACTCCAGCTGCGACATTTCCAAGTGCAACGATGACTGCACCTGTTAAGGTTGCTGTATCAATAACAACTTTTGGATCAAATTTTTCTATGTAAGTTAGAACATCGCATAGCACCAATCTTCCTTCAGCATCGGTATTAAGAACTTCGATGGTTTGTCCTGACATTGAGGTCACAACATCTCCTGGTTTGGTTGCATTGCCAGCAGGCATATTTTCTGTGAGCCCTACTGCACAAACTAAATTAACTGGTAATTTCGAGGCAGCTACTGCAGCCATAGTTCCAATAACCGATCCTGCACCAGACATATCCCATTTCATTTCATCCATTTTTGGGCTAGGTTTTAAACTAATACCACCAGTATCAAAAGTTACACCTTTACCAACAAGTACAATTGGTTTAGCCCCTTTTTTGCCGCCATTGTATTGCATGGTGACAAGCTTAGCTGGTTCGACGCTACCTTCAGAAACAGAGAGCAATGAACCCATGCCAAGTTTCTTCATGTCTTTTTCTTCTAGAACATCTACTTTAAAGCCACCAATTTCCTTACCTAGCTTGACGACTTGGTCGGCAATGTAGGTAGGAGTAGCATGATTGGCTGGCCTGTTCCCTAGGTTTCTTGCAGTATTTGCTCCTCTTCCAACGTTGTAGCCAAGCTCAACTGATCGTACTAAAGCAGCACTACTTTTTTCGACACAAATATCTAATTCTTTAAGTTTGGCATCCTTCTTTGTATTCGGGTTTGTATCTGTATATCTATAAGCAGATTTTTCAGCGTATTTAGCAATATTAAATGTGAAGTTTTTATCTTTAATATGCGTAGAAGTGTCAGCAAATATACTTGCTGATTCAACATTGTATTTATCAAGTTGAGCAAAGACCCCCATTAGCCATTGTTCTTTTTTATGCTCAGATTTCTTTTTATCAAAATCTCTTACGAAAAGAACATCTCTAGATAGACCAGAGAATTCTTTTGAAACCATTAAAGATGACTTCGAATCATCCTCAAAAAAGTTTGAAACTTTTCCCTTAACTTCTTTGTCAAATAGTTGTGTTGATTTTAATGAACCCTTTGAATAGAAAACTACCCCAAAGTTGTCATCAGATGCTTCTGAATATTTTTTCAGTTCGATTTTTTCAAGTGCTTTATAGAATGCCATTTTTTCTCCTTTTTGATATTCTTAAGAAGTGATTATTTCCCGTTATATCAGTAAGGAAATTATAGTAAACATTTGCTGGGTTTCACTAGTCCTTTTTGGATTAGTATTGCTTTCTAGGTTCAATATATTCCTTTCACAAGCTGAAGTAGGCAAGATTTCAGCCGAAAACATCTTTTTTGCTTTAATTTTATTTTCACCTGGTCTTTTGAACCTTGTGCTACCAATAAGTGTTTTTTTAGCAGTTGGTTTTGTCTTAACACCAATTTTCAAGAATCATGACACAGTGCTAACTGCCGGTTCCATGACTCATACACGATTAATTTCTGGACAAAAGTTTGTAATTTTAGGCGTCTTCTTTGTATCGATACTTCTAAGTGGATTTGTTTCACCTTATTTCACAAGTAAAGGGGAGGACCTGCTCGATAAAGATAATTCATTTGCTTCTAAAATTCTTTCGCCTTCAGGTTTGGTGGCATTACAAGCTGATACCTTTAATGTTTATGGGAACAAAGCAAATGATGTTTATGAAGATCTAATTTTTATTGATTCTCAATCAATAGATCGATTCATCTATGGCAATACTGCTGTGATCGAAGAATCTGCTTCAGGAGTAAATTTGATATTAAGTGATGGTTTCTTTTTTGATAATGAAATGAATGCAATCTCAAAGTTTAAGAAAGCTGGCATTCCAATAGCTGATTATTCATCTGAAGAATATATCTCTACTTTTACACTCCTCAAAGATTTGAACTTAGACAATATTAAAGAGCTATTTGTCAGGACGGCTTTGCCAATTTTCTGCGTTATTTCATTCATTTTTTCGATTATTTTTTCAAGCTACAGTTCATTTTTTGGGAGGGAAAAAACATATTTCTTCCTATCAATATTCAATATTATGTATCTGCTCCTAACTTTGTCAGCATTTGAAACCAATGCAATACATTTGCAAGGTTTGCTAATTAATTTCTATTGGATGCATTTTCTTGTCGTATTTTTAGCGATATTGCTTGCTTCTAAGAAAGTAAAAAAAGGGTTTGGTTATGAAGGCATATAAATATATCTTCAAGAAATCTATGCTTTCTTTTCTAGGGGCTCTTTTAATCATTACTGCTATAGATTTTTCTTTTAACTTTTTCTCAGAAATTGAAGATATTAATAATAACTACACCTATCTAGATGCCTTGCTCTACTTGATAGCATCAGAACCATACCGAATTAGAAGTTTTATTTATCTAGCAGCAGTAGTTGGTTTTCTTGCAGTATTTGTTGATGCAAATTTTCTCAGGGCTTTCAATACTGTCAGACAAGCAGGCCTAAATAAAACAAAGTATGCTTTTATGATTTTTGCCCCAGTTGTTTTGCTATCAATGGCTTCATATGAATTTTTTATACCAGAGCTAACAAAAAATGCAGCAGAGATACGAAAATCTAAAGTTTCATCTTCCACTGATAATTTGCCGGTAATAATTGAGATCCAAGAGAGAGCAGATGATGGCTTTATTCTAGTATCAGAAGATTTGTCATTAAGTTTTGATAAAAAAGGCTACCTTGAAATTAAAGATCAATACAGTGGTGAATTCAGCAAGCTTAATTACAACTCAAATATAAAACACCTTTCATTCTCTGAGTTAATTGAAAACTCATCCTCTTCATTTAAAAAATTTAGCCTTGTATCAAAGACAGAGCTGTTGAGAAGAAGCCTCAATTTTTTATGCTACATAGTAATCTTTATGATTGGTCTTGAGATCTTGTTATCGTTCAGCAAGACTTTGAATGTTAATCGAATATTGGTTTATGGTTTTGGAGCTTGCTTAATATATGGTTTTGTTGAATCTGTTTTTGCCGATTCTATTGCTGTTTTCTTATTGCCTTTCTACTTACAAGCTTTCCCAATATTCCTAATTTTGATGTATTACTTATTTAGGAAACGTTTTTTCTTTTAACTACTTTTAGACCTAAAATTTTGTCAGGTAAACATTTATTTTCTTTATCAAAGATTATCCAGAGCATGCCTACAACACTCAATGTAAAGTAAAGAAGAAATCTATATAAAGCGATCTTTGCTGTTAGCTTCTTGTCTTGGTTATCGATTATTTCGTGACTCCATGTGCTCATACCAAGCGTATTTCTGCCATTCGACCAGAAGTATACATAGTAGCCAGCTGTAGTAAGTAAAATAATGATGGCTCCTATTGGAGGTGGGAAGTAATCATTATCAGCAACGATTAATTTGTATAAGCCTAAAAATACAAAGCCAAATAAAAACCATAATGCTGCTACAAGAAAAATGTCGTAAGTGAATGACATTAAGCGTGAAAATATTCCAGGATAGGTAAATTTATTTTTCATAATATGCTAATGTAATTCGTACTTATGAGTAATCAAAACAATCTTACAACAAACGATACATGGTTTTTTGGACATCCGAAAGGGATGGTGACTTTATTCTTCACAGAGATGTGGGAAAGAATGTCTTATTATGGAATGAGAGCTTTACTTGTCTTATATATGACAGGTGCAGTAACTGGTTTTAACCCCGGTCTTGGTTGGTCTCAGGTAGATGCGCAAGCAATTTATGGCATCTACGTTGGAATGGTTTATTTTATGGTCATTCCTGGAGGTTGGCTGGCTGACAATGTGCTCGGCCATCAGAAGGCTGTGCTTATTGGAGCAATAATAATTGCTTTAGGTCACTTCACGCTCGCAATGCCTTTAACTGAAACCTTCTTCCTAGGCTTAATACTAGTTGTATTGGGCACTGGGCTATTGAAAGGAAATATTTCCACAATAGTAGGCCAACTTTATAAACCAGGAGACTCTCGAGTCCAGGCTGGATATACGATTTTCTATATGTCGATAAATATAGGTTCAACACTTGGTTTCTTAATTTGCTCTTGGCTCGGAGAGAAGATTGGTTGGCATTGGGGATTTGGTGCTGCTGGTGTAGGAATGTTTTTCGGTGTTCTGCAATACCTAAATTTCAGACATTTATTGGGTGAGGCTGGCAACAAACCAAATGATATGCCGCAAGCTCAAAGAGATTCATATATCAAATGGTCAAAAATAACTGCAGGACTGATGGTTGTTGTTATTGGTCTTGGACTTCTAGGGCTCATTACAGTAGAACCAAAAGCTTTTGCAGAAAATTTTGCAGTATTCCTTACAGGAGTAGCTTTTGTTTATTTTTCTTACTTATTCCTATTTGCAGGTTTAACAAACGTTGAAAAGAAAAACCTTTTCTTGCTATTAATCCTATTTATTGGTGCAGCTGCATTTTGGTCAGGTTTTGATCAGTCTGCAAGTTCATTGAGTATCTTCGCGAGAGATTATACAGATCTGTCAGTAGGTGGTTACTTAATTCCAATAGGTTGGTTGCAATTTGCAAACCCAATCTTTGTGGTGATTTTCGCCCCTATATTTGCAGGTATTTGGATGCATCTAGGTCGCATGAATCTAGACCCATCACTACCAGTGAAATTTGCTATTGGTTTATTCTTCATGGCCTTAAGTTTTGTAGTCATGATCTACGCAGTTAATCTAGCAATGGAAGTTAGTCCAGTAGGTATGCAGTGGTTAATTATTACTTACTTGCTGCAAACCTGGGGTGAATTAGCTTTATCACCTATAGGGCTCTCAGCATTTTCACAATATGCTCCAAAAAAGTATGTTGGGCAAATGTTTGGCTTATGGTTCCTAGCATCAGCAATTGGTGGCGTACTTGCAGGCTTGCTTGGTGGGGAAGCACTAGGTGAAGGACTAGAAAGCATATCACCAGTCTTTGAATTTATGATTCAATACTATGTTGTGATTGGTTTAGCTCTAGTAGCTGTGGCAGTATTTGGTATAGCCAGAACAGCAGACAATGTGAAAGCTAAAGCTTAAACCTAGAATTAATTTTCTTAGAAAAGGGCAGTTTAATGACTGCCCTTTTTTTATGTAAGATAGGCTTATGATTGAATTTATAGTAGATAACCAATGGATCATATTTGTCAGTATTTTAGCTTTGGTGGCTTATACAAAAGTTTGGTACTTAGAAAAGAGAGTTAAAGACTTAGAAAATAAAGCCTAAGCTTCCAAATATTATTAAATTAATTGGATTCGTTAGTTTGAATAAAGAATTTAACAGGCTTTAAATTCGTTTCAGTATTCATTTCTCCTTCAACTGCAAAGATCACATCAATATCAAAGTCACTGTTGTAATCTATAAATACTGTGAAGGCATGACCTTCTGGAATATTAGCTAATCCGAGCTCTTCATCATCTTGGGCAACATAAGCATACGTAGTAACATCTTCTTCATCGGTTGTTTCTTGTTTCTCTATAACAAGGAAGCTTGCCGTAGTATCCCCAAAATTTTCGAAAGATAAAAGTATGTCACCGCCATCGAAGTCTGTGTCAAAGTCTGCTTGGACCACACTATTATTCAAACTTGTCGTCGCTTGCTTTGTATAAGTAATATCAACTTCATTCTCAAGAATATTTACTTCACCAGTCTCATAAACTTTAAGAGTAGAGGTAGGGTTTAGATCTATGCCATTTGAAGGAGTACCATCACCCATCACAAAAACATCTAAGTCAGTATCCTGATCGTAAACAATAGTTTGTACTATCTTTGTATTAGGCACATTGTCATAAACTAGAGTTTCTGCCCAATTTGTGCCGTCACCTGATTTAGGTACGGTGATAAATTTACCTGCACCATTGCTGTCGTAAGCTGAGAAAACAATATCTTCGTTTGAGTCTGCATCAAAATCGAAAGCAGTCAAATTATTAATAGTTAAATCAGTTAGAGCTGTATTGTCGTAAGCAAACTCCTCAAATTTTGGCCCATCGGTCGCACCAACTTCTATCCAATATTCATTTGTCTCAGTCAGGAGATAGATATCAAGGGCAATATTATTGTTTCTATCAACTAACCCGACTCCCCTTAAATTGGCATTAGCTAAATCTAGACTTGTATCGTTTGCTACCAATTCATTGTCGAGCACTAGACCAGTTGACGTTCCTTTGAAGAGACATATTTTTGATGTACCAAGGTTTTGTCTTTCGTAATCCGTTGATGTGCCAATTACATCAGTAAAGCTATCTTGATCTAAATCTTTAGGAACCAGTGTGCTAATGGCATCACACTCATCTGTTACAACTTCAGTTATCAATGGGAAAGGCCCACCAAGCATTTGCAGTAGATGAGATCTTACTAATGTATTGTCTAAGCTCTTTCTTATTTGCAAGCCGAAGACAACATCTGGAATATTATCATCATTAACATCACCTCTTGCTTGACCAGTAAAAACTACTTTTTCATCTTCAGCATATTCAACCGTAAAGTCTGGAGTATCGGCAGGAGGAGAGAATATAAAATAGTCGCTGGTCTCTTTGACTATCTCTACAGCTACTGCCTGGTTAATAAATTCATTGTTTCTTCGGCAGTCCATGATAAATGTACTGGATCCACCTCGTTTAATTTCTATCTCTTCTGAGCCAGTAACCTCTTTTTCACCAATCCATCTACCGCCGGCATAGCATTGGCTAGCATTTGAGCTCCAAGTCAATGTAAAAGTGTCGCCATAATCTACTGATTCGGCACTGGAATCTAATTCAAGGAATAAATCCTCAAGCGGCTCTTCCTTGTCGCTACAAGCTGCGAGGACGATTAAGCTGGAAAGTATTAGTAAATTTTTAATTCTCATATTTCGACAATGTCTATTCTATACAAAAAGTTCAGTTATTTGTCTCTTCATTAAGATTTAATAAGATTTGATGGTAGATATCGGTTAATCGTTCCAATTCTTCCTTCTCAATTCTTTCATTAATTTTATGAATAGTCTCAAATTTAGGGCCTAACTCTACAATTTCACAGCCAGTTTTTGCAATAAACCTGCCATCTGAAGTTCCACCAGAACAGGAAAGGGCAGTATTGAACCCTTGAACTTTTTGCACACTTTTCTGTACGACATCTGTAAATAATTTTGGATTGGAGTAAAACGGCTCAGCATTTAAATCAAAACTTATGTTGTATTTCACATTTTTCTCTTCAAGAAACTTTTCAATTCTAGTTTGTATCTCTTGGCCTGTGATTTGCGGCGAGAATCTAAGGTTAAATTTTAAATTAAGGTTGTTGGGCGTAACATTATGGGCCCCAACTCCTGCTGAAATATTTGTTAATTGCAATGATGTAGGTGGAAAATGTTCATTACCTTCATCCCAAACCTCTGCCAATAATTTATCTAAAAAAGGTACGACTTTATGAATAGGATTATCCACTCTTGCAGGATAAGCTGCATGACCTTGTTTACCTAAGACTTCTAACTCTATGTTTAAAGAACCTCTTCTGCCAATTCTTATATTGTCTCCAACAGTTTCAATTGTAGAAGGCTCACCAATTAGACAATAGTCAATTACTTCTTCTCTTTTGAGCAATTCTTCAACAACTTTAACAGTGCCATCTCTAGATGGCCCTTCCTCATCTGAAGTGATAATGAAGCCTAGTGAGAAATTAAAATTATCAGGATTAAGACGAGATAAAGCAGACATAAAACATGCAATTCCGCCTTTCATATCTCCTGTTCCTCTACCATTAATGTAGGTACCATCATCATGCCCTGAGAAAGGGTCATGATCCCACTGATCTACTGGTCCTGTTGGCACTACATCAACATGACCTAAAAACACCAATAAAGGGCCAGGCTTTCGATTAATGCTCCAAAGATTCTTTACTCTTCCATACGTAAGAATTTCATTTTTGAAACCTCTTTCTGCTAAGAAGTCTTCAATGTATTGCAGACAGCCAGCATCATTTGGTGTGATTGATTCTTTGCGAACCAGGTCTTGAGTTATTTGTATTTCCAAAATTAATTATTATCGTGCAAGACTTCATTGAGTTTAAAGTTGCCTTGATTTGGTCTTGCGCAAACTTTCCCTGAAAGAGAATCCCTAAAATATAAGATACCATCTTTGCCGCTAAGCTCTAAGGCCTTTAAAACTTTATTGTTCTCAAGCATTGTTACTTTTGTTCCTGCTGTCAGATATAAACCTGCTTCTACTGTGCAGTCATTGCCCAAAGAAATTCCTATACCTGAGTTTGCTCCAAGCAAACATCTTTCTCCAACTCTTATAACTTCTTCATTGCCTCCTGATAGAGTACCCATGGTTGAGCATCCTCCACCAAGATCTGAATCTTTGCCTATGAAGACACCTGCAGATATTCTGCCTTCAATCATATTAGGACCTTCAGTGCCGGCGTTGTAATTAACAAAACCTTCATGCATGATTGTTGTGCCTTCACCTAGGTAGGCTCCCAGACGCACTCTAGAAGCATCAGCAATTCTGACACCTTTTGGAACAATGTAATCTGTCATAGGAGGAAACTTATCAACAGCATAAAGCCTTAAGTTTTCATCAGTAACGATATTTTCGAAAGCTTCCGCTCTAATTGGTCCATTATTGGTCCAAGCTACATTTGGCAATACTGAAAATACATTATCAAAGTTAAGTTCATTAGGTTTGAAGAAGCGAAGAGATAAAAGATAGAGTTTCAACCATGCGGTTGGAATATCCTCAATAGGTTCATCTTTTACAAGGTGTGTGATTATTTTTGTAGACCCTAGGCTTTTGTCATCCAGTGTAAAGCAATTTTTGTTTTCAGCTGAAGCTTCAAATTTTGTGTATCTAACACTAAGCAAACCATGTTCATCTTGCTTAACAATACCATGAGCTTCTATTGGTAATTTCATCAACTCAATCTCCCAAAGTTAATATTTCATGTCCATTGCTTGTAACGGCAACGGTATGCTCCCATTGAGCTGATAGCTTTCCATCTTTGGTTACAACAGTCCAACCATCATTAAGTACTTTTGAATGATGTGAGCCTAAATTGATCATTGGTTCAATAGTGAAGCACATGCCTTCTTCAAGCTTTAAACCTTCTCCTTTTTGACCATAATGCATTACTTGTGGTTCCTCATGATATATTTTTCCAATACCATGCCCACAATAATCTCGAACAACTGAATAGTGGTTTTTTTCAGCTAAATTTTGAATAGCAAAACCAACGTCTCCAAGTGTGGCGCCAGGCTTAACTTCATTAATGCCTGCAAATAAACAATCCTTAGTTACATCAACAAGTCTTTTAGCATGAGCTGGTACTTTGCCTACTAAATACATTCTAGATGTATCTCCATGCCACCCATCATCTATCACTGTGACATCAATATTAACAATATCCCCATTCTTTAAAGTTTTATCTTTAGTAGGTATACCGTGACAAATTACATTATTGATTGAAGTGCAAAGAGTTTTTGGAAAACCACTATAGCCAATATTAGCTGGTATACATTTGAGCTCTTCGGTTATAAATTTAAAAGCAATGTCATCAAGTTCTCCAGTTGTTACTCCCGGTACTACATATTCTGTTAACATCTCTAAAACATTTGCTGCTTTTCGGCCAGCAATTTTCATTTTTTCAATGTCTTTTTTGCTCTTCAATGAAAATGACATAGGGTTAATTCTAAATGATCTGTAAATTATCTTCTAACTTCTTTATAGTATTCGGAAGCAAAAATGAAGTTTGGAGCAAAGCTACTACTTGAGAATGGAATTTCATTCGATGGTATTGGTTTTGGTTTTAAAAAAATTGGTGTTGGAGAAGTCGTATTCAATACCTCAATTACTGGTTATCAAGAAATTCTTACTGATCCATCCTACGATGGCCAAATAATTACATTCACATATCCCCACATTGGTAACACAGGGATAAACTTTGAGGATAATGAATCCAAAAATATCGCAGCACGTGGCCTTATCGTTAAAAATTTCTGTGATTTTCCAAGCAATCATAGATCAAAGATGTCGCTGGAAGAATTTTTGGTAGAGCAAAAAACAATTTGTATCTCAGATATTGATACAAGGCACCTAACAAAAATTTTGAGAGATGAAGGGTGCAAGATAGGAGCTATTTATCCAACTCAATACTTCACGGATGAGGAAGCTATATCAGAGATTAAAAAATTTGGCAGCATGGATGGAAAGAATTTCACTGAAAATGTAGCTGTAAGTGCTCCATATAATTTTGGAGACCCAGGCACTAAGAAAAAATACAAAATCGTCGCAGTCGACTTCGGCATAAAAGAAAATATACTCCGCATCATGAAAAGTTTGGGAGGTGACATTGAGGTTGTACCACCTAACACTTCAGCAGAGACTATTAAATCTATAAATCCAGATGGTATTTTTCTTTCTAATGGTCCAGGAGACCCTAGTGTCCTCCAAGATGCTATTAAAGAAGTTAAAAAAATGATGAGTCTAGGTTTGCCAATTTTTGGGATATGTCTTGGCCACCAGATCATGTCATTAGCCTATGGTTTAGAAATTGAAAAAATGCCTTTTGGGCACCATGGAGCCAATCATCCAGTACATGACTTAAAAAACAATACCGTTTTTATTACATCTCAAAATCATAATTTTGCAGTGGCAAAAGTTGAAAATAGAGATGATATAAATATTACCCATAAATCCTTATTTGATGGCTCAATTCAAGGAATAGAGCACACAACTAAACCCTTCTATTCTATTCAGTGCCATCCAGAGGCAAGTCCAGGACCAAAAGAGTTCGAAGTATTATTTAAAAGATTTTTTGAGGATATGAATGCCTAAAAGAGAAGATTTAAAGACTATCTTGATCGTTGGTTCAGGCCCAATAATTATTGGGCAAGCTTGTGAGTTTGATTATTCTGGCACGCAAGCTTGTAAAGCTTTGCGTGACAATGGTTATAGAGTTGTTTTAGTTAATTCGAACCCAGCAACCATAATGACGGATCCAGAAATTGCTGATGCAACTTACATTGAGCCAGTTGAGTGGCAATCTTTAGAGAAAATCATTGAAAAAGAAAAGCCAGATGCAATTTTACCTACTATGGGAGGCCAGACGGGCTTAAATGTCTCACTTGAGCTAGCGAAGAGAGGGATACTGGAGAAACACTCTGTTGAAATGATAGGGGCAACTCGTGAGGCAATTGACAACGCCGAAGATAGGGAAAAATTTGATAATTGTATGAAAGAGCTTGGTCTTGAGACACCAAGGTCCGGGTTTGCTCATTCTATGGAAGATGCTTGGAAGGTTTACAAGGACATTGGTTTGCCATGTGTTATTAGACCTTCTTTTACTATGGGTGGCACAGGTGGAGGGATAGCCTATAACCTGAAAGAATTTGAAGAAATCTGCATGAATGGTTTGAAATTATCGCCTACAAAAGAACTGCTCATTGATGAATCACTTGTTGGATGGAAGGAATTCGAGATGGAAGTTGTTCGAGACAAAAATGATAATTGCATCATTGTTTGCTCAATAGAAAATGTAGATCCAATGGGAGTGCATACAGGAGATTCTATTACTGTAGCTCCTGCTCAAACTTTGACAGATAAAGAATACCAAGAAATGCGAGATGCATCTTTTAAAGTGCTAAGAAGAATAGGGGTTGAAACTGGAGGTTCTAATGTGCAATTTGCACAAAATCCAGAAACAGGCCGTCTAGTAGTGATTGAAATGAATCCAAGAGTTAGCAGATCATCAGCTCTTGCTTCCAAGGCTACTGGTTTTCCAATTGC
>CENP01238824.1_pt1 | contig 11843 bp, 12 predicted proteins | sample 361281 | NCBI WGS metagenome assembly CENP01 (sample SAMEA2591122, study PRJEB7988) | marine metagenome | biome: marine biome (ENVO:00000447); feature: deep chlorophyll maximum layer (ENVO:xxxxxxxx); material: saline water (ENVO:00002010), including plankton (ENVO:xxxxxxxx) | depth 70 m
ATATAAAAATAAATAAACAGAAAGAAAAAATAAATTTTGTCAACAAATAATTAAAAAAGATGTAAACCTAAAATCATGTAAGAGCACCAATATTTTTTATTTTTATAAAAAAGAAATTATATAAAAATGAGAGTAAGCATAGGGAACGATCACGCAGGAACAGAATATAAAAAAGAAATTGTAGTATTTTTAAAATCAAAGGGATACAATGTTAGAAACCACGGAACAGACACAAAAGAAAGTGTTGACTATCCCGATTTTATTCATCCTGTTGCATTAGAGGTTGCTAATGAAAAATCTGACGTTGGCATTATTATTTGTGGAAGTGGGAATGGCGCTGCAATGACAGCAAATAAATACCAGAAAATTAGAGCAGCAATATGCTGGAATAAGCAATTAGCAAAATTAGCAAGACAGCATAACAACGCAAACATTTTAAGCTTGCCTGCTAGGTTTATATCTATAAAAGAAACAATAGGTATTGTAGATAAGTTTTTAAAGGCCAAATATGAAGAGGGAAGACATAAAATAAGAGTAGACAAAATACCATGTCCTTAAAACTTAATTTTTTCTACAAAAAGTTTAATAGTTTATCACGCAAAGAGATTCATGACTTGTTTTTGTTAAGATCAGAAGTTTTTGTTGTAGAGCAAAACTGTATCTATCAAGACATAGATGGAAAAGACGAAAAGGCAGATCATATAATAGTTAAAAAAAACGACAAGATTATCGCTTACGCCCGGGTTATGGATGATACTTGTTCTAAATATATATTAATAGGCAGAATAGTCGTGTCGAAAAAAGAAAGAGGAAAAGCTTTAGGCAACAAATTATTAAAATTTGTACTAAAAAAAATTTATGAAAAAGAACCAAAAAAGGCAATAAAAATATCCGCACAAGCACATTTAGAAAAATTTTACATAAATCACGGCTTTATAACAAAAAGCAAGACTTATATAGAAGATGGAATTCCCCACATTTCAATGACAATAGAATAAAGAAAGTTAAACTTGTCTTATTAAAAGTTTAATTTCTTTTTCCAATGCAGACAAAACAGGAAGCTGCGAACCATTATATATAAAAATACAATATCCATTAAAAGAAAGGCCTTTTTCATTTTTTTTAATAGCCTCTCTTAAAAGGCGTTTTATTTTATTCCTATCCACAGCACGGGTGAAAAATTTTTTAGAAACAACAATACCAACCTCTAAATGCAAAATGTTATCATTTTGAATAAGGCGTAGGCTTAAAAGGCGAGTTTTAAAGACAGCTGAAGACAAAAAAAGCTCATCAAACTTTGTCTTACCTTTTAATCTCTTAATCTTCTTGTTTTTTAGGATCATAGTAATTGTTACTCTTATCTATGTCTGCCATTAGATTGCTGGGATCTATAATGATTGCTTGTATCTGATCTTTAGGGGTGTTAATTTTCAAAGAGTAATTTAAGCTTGACCACGACCAGTCTTTATGGACTGTCCAGTTAATATCATATGGATTTAGTTTTTCACCCCGCATCAAAGAGATGGGTATGTAATGTAATTCGCGTTTACCATTTTTTGATAAAACAAGTATTTCAAGAGGCATAGGCATCAATTCTTTGCGCTTAATCTTTAAAAGCGTCGAAGAACCATATTCAACCACATCATGAAGGATATAATCAATTTTATTTGTCGTCTGAGTCCAATCAGTTAAATACCATTGAAGCTGCAAACCTGAAACACGTTCAGCTATTCTTCTAAAATCATTTGGTTGTGGGTGTTTAAATTTCCATTCTCTGTAATATTCTTGAAGCACTTTAATTAAATTATCAAAACCAATAATATACCCTAGTTGACCCAAAAACACAGCGCCCTTACTGTAGGCCGAGCTTTCATATGCATAATTATGATAGTATCTGTTTGCATTCGTGCTTTGGGGCATTTCTCCATCAGACAAAGCAAGTTGGTAATAACCATAATAAGAGTTTTGTAAGGGAAACTCTTTTTTTTCTTCCAGTATTTCGTTTGTAGCAAGCGTGGAGATAAAGGTTGTGAAACCTTCATCCATCCATTCATGTTTTGTTTCATTTGTTGCCAGAACGTGTTGAAACCAAGAATGCGCTAGCTCATGTGCCGTTACTCCAAATAAGGATCCATATTTTCTTCCTCCAGTAATTAAAGTAAGCATCGCATATTCCATCCCCCCATCACCACCCTGCACAACAGAATATTGTTTATAAGGATAGGGACCAATATTTTTATTAAAATACTGCATCATTTTAGCGGTATCTGGCTGTAATTTTTTCCAATTAGAAATTATGTCAGAATCATTTTTATAAAAAAAGTGTAATGTAACACCGTTAGGACCAGGATAAGTATCATGAATGTAATCCTTATCCGCTGCCCAGGTAAAATCATGCACCAAAGGAGCAACAAAATGCCATGTAATTTTCCCCTTTTTAGTTTTAGGCTTTTTTCTTTCATGGTAACCCATACCTATTTCAGAGGCATTTTCTAAGTATCCACTACCTGCGACCATATACTCTTTATCGAGAGTAATTTTAACATCAAAATTACCCCACACTCCGTGAAACTCTCTACCAATATAAGGGTCAGCGTTCCACCCGTCTACATCATATTCAGCCATTTTTGGATACCACTGGGCCATGGAGAACGCCACTCCTTCAGAAGAGTTTTTTCCAGCTCGCCGAACAACATCAGGAACATGCCCCTCAAATGAAAGGCTAAAAGTCGAAGAACCACCGGGGGGTATTGGAGTATTTAGAGGCACTTCAAGAATTGTTTCAGAAACGACAGCATCTAAATCCTCACCATCTTGAGTTAAATCAGAAACTTTCAAATAACCTTGCTGATTTTTACTTAGACTGTCTACATATACTTTAAAACGTCTGTTTTTGTCAGGAGAATTTTTCTGTTGTACCGCCATTTCGCTACCGGGCTGAAAAGCATTAAAGTACAGATGAAAAAATACTTTTTTAAGTGTTTCAGGTGAGTTGTTTTTATATTCAACAGTTTGTGTCCCAGAATAAATGGCTGTTTCTGGGTTAAGATCAACTTCTATTTTGTAGTCAACAAATTGTTGCCAGTATTGAGCACCAACCCCAGTAGAACTTATGAGAAGAAACATGAAAAACAAATAAAACTGAGAAGGATTCATTTTTTTATAATTTATCGCTAAAATAAGAATCGAATTTATATTGTTCCTTCATACGAATCCCTTTTTCTATTTTTTGAAGTGAAATTAGCTCGTTGTGAGGATCATGTTCAAAGAACAATAGAGAATTATTCTTCAGCGCATCATTTAAAAAAAGCTCCTTTTCTTTTAAAGTTATTAGAGGCCGAGTGTCATATCCCATAATATAGGGAATAGGGAGATGTCCGACGGTGGGTATTAAATCAGCAACATAAATAATCTGTCTTCCTTTATATTTTATTATAGGGAGCATTTGTTTTTCAGTGTGCCCATTTACCAAAAGTATTTTGAAAGGAAAAGGGGTTTTTGATAAGACAGGGCCGTCCCCTTCGATTAATTTAAGGCAACCATTTTCGTACAACGGTAAAATATTCTCTTTTAGAAAAGAAGCTTTTTCTCTTGAATTAGGATTATTTGCCCATTTCCATTGACCTTTATGAACCCAGTATGTAGCATTTTTAAATGCAGGTAATAACGAACCTGATTTAGATTCACGAATAACAGCACCGCCACAATGATCAAAATGTAGGTGTGTTAGAAAGACGTCAGTGATTTCGTCTTTGCAAAAACCAATTTTATCGAATGAATTTTCGAGAGAGTGTTTTCCCCACAATTTGTAATGGCCAAAAAACTTTGAACTCTGTTTATTTCCAAAACCAGTGTCAACTAAAATTAATCTATTTTCGTTTTCAATTAAGAGGCACCGACACGACATTTCAATTAAATTATCTTCATCTGCAGGGTTTGTTTTCTGCCATAATTTTTTTGGAACTACACCAAACATTGCCCCACCGTCGAGCTTAAAATTTCCTGCCTCAATTGTATAAATTTTCACGGGACTGATATTTTAATTTTCTTTCTAAACTAAAACAAAAAGATATCTTTTTTTAATGTAATAATTTGACTAATTCTTTACTATAATCAATTAATGCAATTGTCTCATCTGTTCTAGCTAATTTAATTTTATCAAAAATTATTAAACCCTCACCATTACTTTCCAGATGATAAATCTGCTTATTCTCAAAAAAACTGATGAGACCTTCAGTAAAAAAAGACCGTATTTTTGTCTCTTCGTTACCAGTCACAAGAAATTTTTTTGAAAAATCAGGATACATTTCAAAGTCTATGTCTTTATGTCCTGTAAATGCGATAACTCTATCAAAGATTTTTTCAATAATCCCTTCTTTTTCCATCGCAAAAACAGGGATGTTTTTGTTAATTTTCAAAAACATTACCGTAGTGTTAAATGTCTCAGATGAAAAAGCTGCCCCATCATTAAATGTAACATCAGAAATTTCCCATTCGACATTAAATTCACTAAAAAAACCACGGAGACAATTGGTTTTACGTTCAATTGGCCGAATTTCAAAAAAGTGAAACTTTTTCAAGTAAGATGTATTCCAATTCACTTTTGTGTTATATTCATAATCATTTTCATTTGCCAAATCTTGTAATCTTTTTTGCCTAGGAGATAATTTCTCAAGATTGTTTTTTAGAGAAATTTTTAAAGCTCTATTATATGGGGAGGTTGAAACATGAGAATCTAAACCTGCAATGACAACTTTGCCACCAGTTTCCTTTTGGGCCTTTAAAAAGTCAACCAAAAAGTCCATGTATGTCATACCTACAAGCCTTGTTTGAGACAAATCTATTTTAACATCAGCACCTGAAGGTATTTTGGAAACAAGATTGTTTATACCGAAAACACTTAAAAAATTTGCAACCCCTTTAATTTTAAGATAATAATCGTTTTCTGAGTTAGAAACCAGATTTGAACCTGAGCGGAAGACCAATTTAAAAAACCGAGGTATTGAAACTCTTGCAAGTAACATATGGCTTGCCAAAACCAAAAGCAAACCACCAAGTAGGCCGATTAAAAGATTTGTGTAAAGAGTTAAAATCATTGTTGCTAAAAAAAAGATCAATTGCTCAGATCCTTTGGAATAAACTTGTTTAAAAACAGTTGGTGATGCTAATTTAAACCCCGTGTAGACAAGTAATATCGCAAAAGCACAAAGTGGCACTTGACGCATAATAGGGCTTAAAACAACTACAAAAAGAAATAAAAATATTCCCTGATATAAATTAGACCATTTAGTTTTGGCTCCATTGTGTATGTTAACAGTGCTCCTTATTATAACGGCTATTATGGGTAAACCACCAATCATTCCTGCAGCCATAGTGCTTATACCAATACCAGTCAGTTCTTTATTTAGATCTGTCTTTCTTTTGTAAGGGTCAAGTTTATCAACAGCTTTGGCAATTGCCAATGATTCAATACTTGTAATCATAAGTATAGAAAGTACAGTTGTCCAAAATTCGATAGTATTTATTTTGTTAAAATTTGGGTGCATAATTGATCCGGAGATTTTGTCGGGGATTTCTAATAATAGTTTTGGGCCTAATTCATAATTGGCTCCCATAAAAGAAAGTATGTGATTGTCAAAAAAATTAAATCCGTACACAAAAGGAATTGAAAGTGCAACCACCCACATAGGAGCAGGTAATATTTGAAAAAAACGAAAATTTAATTTAGAATGAAAAATTAACAAAACTAAACCAGTTAGTGAAATAATGACAACAAACGGATTTGCTTGGGGTAACTTAACTACAGCATCAATTAGATTCTGAATAATACTGGGGCTATTTGATTGAGTATCTAAAGCAACATGAATTTGTTTTGAAAAAATTATAATCCCTATTGCCGCCAAAATTCCGTTTATGACAGAAGGGTGGAAGATATCAGCAAGCCTCCCTAACCTTAATATCCCTAAAATAGCTTGAATAGCACCAGAAACAACAATTGCTGCCAGTATATAGTTAAAGGCTTGACCAGAGCCATCATCCATTAATGTTATCCCAAGCAATATTACTGCAATAACACCTTTAGCAGGCCCGTTGATAGATATGTGACCTCCTCTGTAAAGAGTTGTTATTACTCCACCCACAATAGCTGAAATGATACCGGACATAGCTGGAGCACCAGCAGCTAGAGCTATACCTAGCGAAAGCGGCAAAGCAATTAAAGAAACACTTACAGCAGCAACCATGTCGTTTTTCCAATGATCTACTATATCTCTCAAATCTTTCTTAAACATAAAAACAGTAAATATTTATATTTCAAATCATTTTTCGGATTAACAGTTGTTTGCAGAAATTTTACCAGATTGAATGACAACATGCTAAATGCCTTGTCTGTAAAAATTTAATCATAAAAAAACTTGTTAAATAACAATATAATAAAACATACCTCTTTATTAATATAAAAATTCATCTTATTAACTATTGCTTTATAAAATAATATGATTTTTATGCAACATTGAAAATCAAATTTTATAGAAAGTCTGGCAGAAAGCAGAAAAACAGTTTGAAAATTATCTAGTCATTTAATTTAAGAACAGCCATAAATGCTTGCTGAGGGATTTCAACACTTCCAACCTGACGCATTTTCTTTTTTCCCTTTTTTTGCTTTTCTAGTAACTTTCTCTTTCTAGTGATATCACCTCCATAACATTTTGCTGTAACGTCCTTTCTAAGAGCTTTTATTGTTTCTCTGGAAATAATTTTTGCGCCAATAGCTGCTTGGATTGGAATATCAAACTGTTGACGTGGAATAAGCTCACGTAACTTTTCACACATTTTTTTTCCGATATTAAAAGCATTATCAGAATGGACTAATGCAGATAAAGCATCAACAGAATTAGAGTTTAATAAAATATCAACTTTAACTAATTTTGACTCTCTCATCTCAATTGGAGAATAATCAAAAGATGCATAGCCTTTGGAAACGGTTTTAAGCCGATCATAAAAATCAAAAACAATTTCAGCCAATGGGAGATCGAATGTCAGCTCAACTCTTTCTGTAGTTAAATACGTTTGATTTTTAATTTGACCTCTTTTTTCTATGCATAAAGACATAACACTACCCACAAATTCAGCTTTAGTAATAATTGAAGCTTTTATAAAAGGCTCTTTGACCTTCTCAATTATAGACGGATCTGGGAGATCTGAAGGATTATTTACCCACAAAATACTATCAGGATTTTTCTTAGTGAAAGCGCAGTAAGATACATTAGGGACAGTTGTTATTACAGCCATATTAAACTCTCGCTCTAAACGCTCTTGAATTATTTCAAGATGTAACATACCTAGAAAACCGCAACGAAAACCAAAACCCAGTGCAGCCGAGCTTTCAGGGGAAAATACAAGCGAAGCGTCATTAAGCTGTAATTTTTCCATTGAACTTCGTAGCTCCTCAAAATCTTCATTATCAACAGGATAAATACCTGCAAAAACCATAGGTTTGACTTCTTCGAACCCATCTATTGCTGTTTTTGTTGATTCTATAGTATCAGTAATTGTATCACCAACTTTAACTTCTTTTGCTTGTTTAATACCTGTAATTAAATAACCAACATCACCTGCAAGTATTTTTCCTTTAGGCTCTTTATCGAGTTTGAGAGTTCCGATTTCGTCAGCAAAATAATCTTTTTGTGTAGCCATGAATTTGATCTTCTGGCCTTTTGTAATAGAACCATTGATTACTCGGAAATATGTTTCCACCCCTCTAAATGGATTATAAACTGAATCAAAAATAAGGGCTTGTAAAGGGTCATCTAAATTACCTTTTGGACTTGGGATTTTATCAATTATAGCAGATAATATTTCTTCAATCCCAACTCCTGTTTTTGCTGAAGCAGGAATCACTTCATCAGCATTACAGCCTATTAGTTTAACAATATCATCTGTAACTTCATCAGCATTAGCTGATGGTAAATCAATCTTATTTAATACTGGGATAATTTCTAGGTCATTTTCTAGTGCTAAATAAAGATTTGAAATGGTTTGAGCTTGAATGTTCTGAGCTGCATCTACTACCAATAAAGCACCTTCACATGCTGCTATAGATCGTGAGACTTCATAGGAAAAATCTACATGTCCAGGGGTGTCAATTAGGTTAAGGGTATATTTTTCCCCAAGATGCGTGTATTCCATTTGTATTGCATGAGATTTAATTGTAATCCCTCTTTCACGCTCAAGATCCATGTTATCCAAAAGCTGATCCTGTTTCTCACGCTCAGTTACTGATCCTGTAAAGTCTAATAGACGGTCAGCTAGTGTACTTTTTCCATGATCAATATGTGCAATAATGCAAAAATTTCTAATATTTTTCATGCAACTCCTTCATTCATAGCGGACAAATATACGAGTTTGAAATCTGTAAGACCTCGTTTTAGAAAACTTTTAGACTACATTATATGTGGCATAATTAGTCCTAAATTCATCTTGTTAAATAATTTGAGTATTGTTTTCACTATTTTTGAGAAAATTTTAAAGCTTGGTAAAAATTGGAAATATTGATTTGGGATCGTTTCCCTTACTTCTTGCACCAATGGAGGATGTAAGCGATCCACCATTTCGAGCACTTTGCAAAGAAAACGGTGCTGATGTGGTTTATACCGAATTTATATCTAGTGAAGGTCTTATCAGAAATGCAGCAAAAAGTATTCAAAAACTAGATATTTATGAAAAAGAGAGGCCAGTCGGTATACAAATCTTTGGGGCTAATCTTGATTCCATGATGAGATCAGTCGAAATAGTAGAAAAAACCGAACCGGATATTATTGACATCAATTTTGGATGCCCAGTGAAAAAAGTTGTTTGTAAGGGAGCGGGTGCAGGGATTTTAAAAGATATTCCAAAAATGGTTAAACTGACTGAATATATTGTAAAACATACTAAGATTCCAGTTACAGTAAAAACAAGGTTAGGATGGGACCATAATTCAATAAAAATTTTAGAAGTTGCCGAACGCCTTCAAGATGTAGGTTGTGCGGCAATATCAATTCATGGAAGAACAAGAGCACAGATGTATAAGGGAGATGCGGATTGGAGCTATATTTCCCAAGTTAAAAACAATCAAAGAATGTATATTCCGGTCTTTGGGAATGGAGATGTTAATACTCCAGAGCGCGCGATTGAAATGCGAGACAGATATGGACTTGACGGAGCCATGATTGGTAGAGCCTCAATTGGGAACCCGTGGTTTTTTAATCATGTTAAACATTTTATTAATACAAAAAAACACCTTCCACAACCCACATTAACCCAACGTGTAAAAACTGCGAGGAGACATTTGAAAATGTCGATTAAATGGAAGGGCCCTATTTTGGGTGTTTTAGAGACAAGAAGACATTATGCAAATTATTTCAAAGGCTACCCTAATTTTAAGTCTTATCGAAAACAAATGGTTACTTTAAATTGTCCTAATGAAATATATGCCTTATTTGATGAAGTGTTGGAAAAATATTCTCTTCAAAATGCCATTTAATTTATTTTTTTGAAAGACCTTTTAATGCCCAAGCTGTACTTATAGTCCCAAAAAACATAAGGGTTGCTGTTACAATGAGTACATTTTTTAATTCAAAAATGACAGGATATTCAATATTCGTTCCTGGGACTAATATAAACGGATAGTAAGATTGAAATAATATGAGTGAAATGCCAATAATTAAACCAATAGTTCCTCCAATACCACAAATAAGCATTCCAATGATCATAAATATATTGTGAATTCCCTTTTGTGATGCGCCTAAAGCACATAAAATTTTAATCTGTCTCTGTTTATCCAAAATCATCATTGTAAGTGAGCCAATAACGTTAAATAAGCCAATTATCATTACTAGTGAAAATATAAAGTATACACCAAGATTCTCTGTGTTAAGCATTCGGTATAAAGCTTTATTTTGTTCTGCTCTTGAAATTAAATTAAAAGGTTTATCAAGATTTGATTTAATATGCTTCTCTAATATTTTCTTTTTCGTCCCAGGAACAACCTTTAAAACAATAGATGAATATTCAGTGGGTTCAAGATTAAAAAGATTTTGTCCAAACCTAAGATTGGAAAACATATACTTTTTGTCTAGATCTTCATTTATCTGATAAAGACCTGAAACAATAGTTGGAAAAGTTTTAAAAAAGTTTTGATTCAGTTGCCCCCTTAGATTTCTATTTGGAACAGTGACGTTTAAAAAATCACTGTAATCGTAAATACCTAAGGAAAGATTACCAGCAATTCCAAAACCAACAACCGCTTCAGGCCCTTTAAAAGAAAGCCAATCTCCTAGAGAAACTAGACTGTCGATATTTAATACTGAAGTATACTTTTCAGGGACTGCCTTTAGAATAGCTATTTGACTTTTATTTTTAAACGATAAATAAACTTTTCTTTCAATTTCTGGAGCAACAGCTATTATTTCAGGAATTGATTCTAATTTGAGAATGGTTTCTTCAGCTATATTAAAATAAGAACCTTTTTCAGGTAATATTTCAAAATCAGGATCAAAAATATTAGAAAAGGAAAGTCCAAATTCCTTTAGCCCTGAAAAGGCACTCAATACAACAAAAAGTGAGGTTGTAGTTACCACAACCATAATTAAAGCAAATGTGTTTATTCTATTTACAACAGTTTGTTTACTTTTTGAGAAAAAGTAACGCCATGCTATTTTAAATTCATAAGACATACATGTTTACTTTAATTTTCCACCTTATTTAGTAGATTTTCTAAAAGGATTACTCCCCGCTTTAAGTTCCTTTTCTATATTCTCAATGTAATCCAGTGAATCATCAATATAAAAGCTTAGTTGAGGTATTTTAGATAGTTGTTTTTTCATTCTTTGAGAAAGATCATGTCTCATTCGACTAGAATTTAAATTTCTTAAATGGTCTAAATAATTATTATTTGGGAAAATACTTACATAAACTTTAGCAGACGACAAATCTGGGGAAACTTTCACCTTTGTGACAGATATCATAAGATTTGATATATTTTCACTTCGGATTGATTCTAGCAGTAAAGAAGCAATTTCTTTCTGAAGAACACTATTAATTTTTTTTTGACGCGGGGATTCGAATCTCTCCATATTTCAAAAATAGTTAGAAAAAATTCTTAAAGAGATATGATTCCAAAATTAGTTCATATAGCTTATAAGGTGAATAGCAGATAGTTTAAATTTCTAAATAAAATGGTATATTGAAAGCAAAAATGAATTTCTTAGAAAAATATTATCCTATAATTCTAGCATTTTTAAGCTTTCTCTATTCAATTTATCTCTGGTTTACAGGTAATCAATTGGAAGGGCTATATGTTGGTCTATGGCCGGTCACTATTTTGGCTTTCGCAATTGCCATTAGACAAAGAAGAAATGAAGATTAAACTATAGATCATGAATAATAAAATAATGTTTGTTATTGGATGTGTAATATTCGTAGTATATGTTTATTTCCTTTTAAAAATTATTAGAAAGCAGCACAAAATCCAGAGAAAAGAAAATATGAGTTCTTATGACTCAAACGACCTTGACGGCATGGGAAACCAAGGGAGGTTTCCGAATAAAAAACCAAAAAATAGAGCCGTATAATTATTAGTTTAAAACGGGATTATTTTTTTATAAAAAAGGAAACAATTATTAAGATTAATCCTGATCCTATAACTAATTCACTATTATCAATCAAAAACTCGAAGACAGAGAGAACTAGTCCGAGTAGTATTATTTGAATACCAATAATTCGTAAAAAATTTTTGTTCATTGGTCTTTTTTATTTAAAAAGAAAAGAAAAAGTGGAGGTATAAATAGGACAAAAATAATTCC
>CENP01027271.1_pt1 | contig 11829 bp, 12 predicted proteins | sample 361281 | NCBI WGS metagenome assembly CENP01 (sample SAMEA2591122, study PRJEB7988) | marine metagenome | biome: marine biome (ENVO:00000447); feature: deep chlorophyll maximum layer (ENVO:xxxxxxxx); material: saline water (ENVO:00002010), including plankton (ENVO:xxxxxxxx) | depth 70 m
TCACAATATAGCATCTAAATTTTTGTATGTTGATCAACAAAATTGTGAAATAGCGAAAAATGAAATATACAATGAGTTGAGAGACTTACCAGGTCTTAAACTTCAATGTATACCATCAGACTTAATAGAAAACTATACAATCTATAGACCACAAATATTAAATAGATAGGAGTAATTATGGGAACTGAAGCGAATGATTTCTTAAAAGAAATCATAAAAACAACTGGTAATGAATATGCAAACTTAGTTGAAGACGGACTTGAATCTGGTGATGTTGATAATTTTATTGACACAGGTTCATATATTTTAAATGGTATGTTAAGTGGTTCACTTTATGGTGGACTTCCACAAAATAAAATTACAGCACTAGCAGGTGAATCTGCCACTGGTAAAACATTTTTTCTTATGGGAATGTGTAAACATTTTCTAGATGCAAACCCAGATGGTGGTGTTGTTTACTTTGAATCAGAATCAGCAGTTACTAAAAAGATGATTATTGATAGAGGAATAGACGCATCAAGAATGGTAGTCTTGCCTGTGTCAACTGTACAAGAGTTTAGAACTCAAGCAATTAAAGTTCTTGATAGATACATGCAACAAGATGTTGATGTGAAAAGACCGATGTTTATGTGTCTTGATTCTTTAGGGATGTTATCAACAACAAAAGAAGTTGAAGATACTGCCGAAGGAAAAGAAACAAGAGATATGACAAGAGCTCAAGTTCTCAAGGCTGCATTTAGAATACTAACATTGAAGTTAGGAAAAGCAAAAGTTCCTATGGTTGTTACTAATCATACTTATGATGTCGTTGGATCATATGTTCCAATGAAAGAAATGGGTGGTGGAAGTGGACTTAAATATGCCGCAAGTAGTATCGTCTATTTAAGTAAGAAAAAAGAAAAAGACGGAACGGAAGTTGTAGGTAATATAATCAAAGCAAAAAATCAAAAGTCAAGATTGACTAAAGAGAATTCTACTTGTGAAGTGAGATTAACTTACAATAAAGGTCTTGACAAATATTATGGTTTACTTGCACTCGCAGAAAAATATAATATATTTAAAAAAGTTTCTACTAAGTTTGAACTACCTGATGGTCGTAAAGTATTTGGAAAGTCTATAAATGATAATCCACAAGAATATTTTACAGATGAAGTAATGACAAAATTAGAAGAGGCGGCAATGAAAGAATATTCATATGGAGACAGTAATGAGTGAAATGAAACAAGGTGATTTAGTTACAGTTTTAACACCACATGGTGAGTTCGTTGGAAGATTAGAAAAAAATGATGACACTGGTGTTTATTTAAATAATCCAAAAATGATGGTAAGTACCGAAGAGGGCAAAATGGGATTTGCAAGAGGTGTATGCATGACTGGTGAAGAGAATCCTAAGACAATAATTTTTAGAGATGGTGGTGTAATATTAGTCACACCTTCAAATCAAAATATAAATAAAGCATATACTGAAGTTGTAAGTGGATTAGTTACTTGACTGAAAAAAAATTCAGTTACATAGAATCTGCATCACACCCAGATCAAACTTGTATAGGAATAAACAAGGGTGATTATGCTGGAGTAATTTATAAGTATGGTAAAGTCACACCAATTGAAAAAGATGACAAATTGACAATGCAATTTGAATATGATATTATAGAAAACAACGCAATACCTAGAGAAAAATTCAACGATAAGTTTTTTGAACTAATAGGCGATATACTAATGGACATACTTGATGAAAAATATAACACTAACAATACTAGAGAACCTAATAGCAAATGAAAATTATGCTAGAAAAGTTTTACCATTTTTAAAAGAAGAATACTTTCAAGATAGAAATCAAAGAGTTGTCTTTAATGAGATAAATTCGTTTGCATTAAAGTATTCAAAACTTCCTACAAAAACATCTCTAGAAGTTGAACTTGATAATCGAAAAGATTTATCGGAACAACAATATAAAGATATAACAAATATTATTAGCAACTTTACAGAGGACTCAGTTGATAGCGAGTGGTTAACTGATACTACCGAAAAATTCTGTAAAGATAGGGCAATCTATAATGCCGTCGTGGACGGAATCTCTATTATTGAAGGTAGAGATTCCTCACGTAAACCAGACGCACTTCCAAGTCTTTTAACAGACGCACTATCAGTATCTTTTGATAATAGAGTTGGTCATGATTATATTGAAGACGCTTCAGATAGATTTGATTATTTACACCGTAAAGAAGAACGTATACCTTTTGATTTAGAATACTTTAATAAAATTACAAAAGGTGGACTTCCACAAAAAACTTTAAATATCGCACTTGCAGGCACGGGTGTAGGAAAGTCTTTGTTCATGTGTCACATGGCCGCAAACTGTATTAATCAAGGACGAAATGTTCTTTATATAACTTTAGAAATGGCAGAGGAAAGAATCGCAGAGAGAATAGATGCAAATCTTATGAATGTGAGTATGGAGTCACTTCAAGATTTACCAAAACCAATGTATGATGATAAGATTGAGAAGATTATGCAGAAAGTAAAAGGTAAACTTATCATTAAAGAATATCCCACAGCATCAGCACATACTAATCATTTTCGTTCACTACTACAAGAATTATCCATAAAAAAGAGTTTCAAACCAGAAATAATCTTCATAGATTACTTAAATATATGCGCTTCAAGTCGATTTAAGGGGGGCTCAAACATTAATTCCTATACACTAATCAAATCTATCGCAGAGGAATTAAGAGGTCTAGCAGTTGAAAATAACGTGCCTATAGTGTCCGCTACACAGACTACAAGGGGTGGATATGTATCAACTGATATAGGACTTGAGGATACATCAGAATCATTTGGATTACCTGCAACAGCAGACTTTATGTTTGCGTTGATCTCAACTGAAGAAATGGAAGAATTACAACAAATTACTGTTAAACAATTAAAAAATAGATATAATGATCCTACTGTAAACAAAAGATTTGTATTAGGCATAGACAGATCAAAAATGAAACTATATGATGTAGAACTAAATGCTCAGACTGATTTAGTTGATAGTGGTCAAGAAGATGAGATACCTGCACTTGATAAATCGAATAGTGGAGAGAGGTATGCGAAATTCCAAGAAATTAAAGTCTAGATATTACGTAGATATGGATGATTCCAATCTTAATTATCCTTATAATTGTATAGATATTAAATCAAATGAGGTGGTATGGAACTTTGAATTTGAAGACGATGCACTAGATTGGTGCATGAATCAAAACAAAAAACCAACATTCGGTAAAGATCGAATACCTCCACATATGAGGATGTACAAAACATAAATATATGAGTATTAAATGGGGGAGCGATGTCTATTAGTAGATTTGTACAACAAGTAAGACCTAGAAAAAATTCTTATAAACCCAAACTAATCATTGTTGAGGAAAATCTTTTTGAAGAAGATATTCCAAAAGACATCATGAGAGGTTTGAGTTATGAAAAGTCTGAGAAACAATCAACATCCAAAAGAGATGTTTATATTGTTCGTTCATCAGATAGAGAAACCGATAGAGATGAGATACTAAGAAATCTTAATCAAGCAGGTATCAAGTCATCTTTAGGAACAAGTTCATCATCAGTTGATCCAATTGATGGCATATATCAAAATAGAAGTTTTAGAATTTTTGTAAAACCACTCTCTGGTGGTATGGGTGAAACTACTTTAAATTCAAGTATTACAGAATTATTTCCATTAATCGCATTCGAAAAGAAATTTAATCCAAAAGATATCGTATCATTTCATCAGTTTTTACTTGGTATTGATGTTTCAAAACTAAAGTGTGTTGGTGCAAAAGATATAAAAGCCGCAGAGGAAACAATTAACAAGGCAGATACATCAACTAAGTTTAATGATAAAATGGCAAACGCAATCGGTGTTCTTAAATATATTAAACAAGAAGATAAAAATAAAAAGATAAAAAGTTTGTTTTGGGGATACAGATCAAAGCCTGCAGGTGTGCCAAGTAAACACCCAGGTGATATGTTTATTACTTACAATGATAATAAAATTTTAGGGGTTAGTTTAAAAGCAGGTGGAAAGAAAACATCTGAACCACAATTAAACACTTACATAGGAAAAGTATTTGATGAGTTTAAAGATAGAAACTATGGTAAGTTAATGTCATTGGCATACAAATCAGTATATTCTAAAATACCTGGTATGCCACCTGAGAGATCATTTATTAGAGATAGAAAAACAAAAGATATATTAAGAAACTTTGATAAAAAAAATAATGCACAATATGAAAAATTTTACAACGATTATCTTGAAATTATGAGACAAGGTATAATAAAATTATTTAATAAGAATAAAGATAACACAATTAAATATATAAAAACAAATATATTAAGAGATGCACCTGATGTTCCTACTATAGTTATTAAAGCAGTTGGTAGTGATTACGAAGAAGTTACAGATAAAGATCAACTAGGTGTTTTTTTACCACAGGTTAAATTTATTAAAGCCACATCTTCTCAATCATCAAAACAAAATTGGTTCATAGAATTAACATCTGGCCCAGATACTTTAAAAATGAGTATGTCTATTCGTACAAATAAATCAGGTCATGCTGGATTAAAAAAACTAGGACAGTTTAGTCTTGCAGTAAAATATAACGGATTGTCAAAGAAATGATAAAATTTTTAGAAGAACAAGCAGGTAAAAATCTACATCTAGAACATATCGAAGATGAGATCATAAACTTTGGTGTGCCAGGTGGACGAGCTGCAATAAACTTTTTAAGAAGTTTAAGAGACATGTTAGCAGGTGCAAGTAGATCATCTGTAAATATGACTGTTAAATGGGATGGTGCTCCAGCAATATTCGCAGGTATAGACCCAGAGGACGGAAAGTTTTTTGTTGCTAAGAAGTCAGTATTCAATGTTAACCCAAAATTATACAAGACAAACGCAGAGATTGACGCAGATTTATCAGGTGAACTAAATGCAAAATTTAAAGTTGCACTAAAAGAGTTTGCAAAGTTAGGTATCAAAGGAGTTCTTCAAGGTGATCTTATGTTTACTAACGATCTCGAAACTGATACAATAGATGGTGAAAAAGTTTATACATTTCAACCAAATACAATAGTTTATTCAGTGCCAGTAGATTCTGATTTAGGTAAGATTATGAAAAAAGCAAAAATAGGAGTTGTGTGGCACACAACATATTCTGGTAAGACACTGCCAGATATGAAAGCATCTTTTGGTGCAAATATCAGTAATTTAAATAAATCTGCTTCGATTTGGATGGATGATGCGACATATAAAGACGTGTCAGGTAAAGCCACATTCAATGCAAAAGAAACTGCACTGGTTACAAAAACTTTATCAGAGGTAGGAAAAACATTTCAAAAAATAAACGCACCAATGTTAAATAAGTTTCTTAGACTTCAAGAATCTATGACTGGTGCTTTAGCAGGTGCTTCATATAAAACTTACACAAATAGTAAAGTAAGAAGAGGACAAAAGGTAAAAAATGCTAACAGACATGCCGCAGAATATGTCAATTGGGTACAAGATTCAGTTAAAAAACAGACTGATAAAGTAAAAACACCTGCTGGTAAGAAGAAATATGAGAATATATCTAAACAATATACCATAGAAATTAAGAAACATGTAAGAAATCTAACTGAAGTTGTAAAGTTTCAAAACTTTATGATTGATGCAAAAATGCAAATTGTTAGAAAACTAAATAGTGTAAAACAACTAACAGGCACTTTTATACGGACTGATAATGGATATAAAGTGGTAAACCCAGAGGGTTATGTCGCAATAGATAGGGTGTCAGGTAATGCTGTGAAATTAGTCGATAGAATGGAATTTTCGTTTAATAATTTTACTGCAATAAAGGCATGGGATAGATGAAAACAATAAAAGATTTATTAGAAGACCTCAAAGAACGAGTCGTATCAGTCGCACAAAGAAGAAAGATTGGTAGAAGAATGGCTCGCCTCGCAAAAACATCAGCATTTAAAGCCAAAAGAGAAAGAGCAATGAAAAAGATTGCCTCGCCTATGAAACAACGTGTCAAGGCAACTAAGATGGCAAGAAAAATAATTCGTAAAAAGTTTTATCCAAAATATGATCAGATGGCACCAATGCAGAAGATGAAAATAGATCAAATTGTAAATGCAAAATATGGTGCTGCAATCGAAAAGATTGCAAAGAGAAATTTAATAAAAGTTAAAAAAGCAGAGATTGAAAAAGTCAAAAGAGCAAGACAGAAAAAAGATGATTAAAAAATTTAACGCATATGAACAACCAGGCAAATCAGTTGTGTTTGCATTTGGTAGATTTAATCCACCAACCACAGGTCATGAAAAATTAATTAATAAAGTGAAACAAGTTGCTGGATCAGATGAATATAGAATATATCCTAGTTTCTCACAAAATCAAAATAAAGATCCATTACCACATGCACTCAAAGTAGCATATATGAGAAAAATGTTTCCAAGACATAAAAGAAATATTATTGCAGATAAAAGTGCGATTACGGCTATTGACATTGCAACTAAATTACACAAACAAGGATTCACTAACTTAACAATGGTTGCAGGTTCTGATAGAGTAAAAGAGTTTGAAACATTGTTAAAAAAATATAATGGTGTAGAAGGTAAAAGACACGGATTCTATAAGTTTGATAACATTAACGTTGTCTCTGCTGGAGAGAGAGACCCAGACGCAGAGGGTGTATCTGGTATGTCTGCTTCTAAAATGAGATATCATGCAAACAAAGGTGAATATGATGATTTTGCAGACGGATTACCAAAAGGATTTAGAGACGGAAAAAAATTATTCAGAGATGTAAGAAAATACATGGGTATAAGAGAACAGAAAGATATGGGCATCATGAATGAATACGAAGAACTCAGAGACAGATATTTAATAGGTCAAATATGGAAAATTGGTGATTTAATAGAAGCAAAAGGTATCGAGGGAAAAATAATTCAAAGAGGTACAAACTATGTTACATTTAACGACAATAATGGTAAAGTTCATAAAGCATGGTTGCATGAAATTAAATATGAACAAAAAGAGATCACACCTGTAAGACAAGATAAAGATGTCAAAGATAAACCAGGCACACAACCTGCAAAGTATTACTCTGGTGTTAAAAAGAAGACCAAAGATGCGAGAGCTGCTCATTTTAGAAAAGGTGCAAAAATGGATGATGATAATCCAGCCGCATATAAACCAGCACCTGGTGATTCTAAAGGTAAAACTAAACCATCTCAATATACAAAAAAATTTAAGAAGATGTTTGGTGATTCATACGATATAGGTAAATCATACGGTGATCATACAAAAGAGGTGACACCAGGTGAAAACAAAAAATTAAATAAAGAAGAAATAGAAAAATGGTATAAAAAAGAAGAGACACATGAAAAGTATGAATTAAGATATGGTGATGATTGGTATATTAAACTTACAGAAACATACAATAAATTAATTGAAAAAGTTGGCGATGACGAACAACATGATAATTGTGGCACACCAGATTGTTGTGGTCAATGTGCTGATTCAAATATCACTGAACAAAAGAAAGAACCATTAGATTCTTTTGGCACCTTTATTTTAAGAAATACTTGGGGTGAAATTGTTGAGTCTGCTGAGTTTGAGGGAAGAAAAGTTAAATTAAATGATCCTATACGTACAAGTGAAAACCCTAATAAAAAGTTTAAAGTATATGTAAAAAACGAAAAGGGTAACGTAGTTGTAGTTCGTTTTGGTGATCCTAATTTAGAAATAAAAAGAGATGACCCTGCTAGAAGAAAATCATTTAGGGCAAGACACAATTGTGATAACCCAGGGCCAAAAACAAAGGCTAGATATTGGAGTTGTCAACAATGGAGAGCAGGCGCAAAGGTAGATAACTAATGCAAGAACTAGGTCAATTCATGTCTCTTGTATCAGATGAAAAACAAAAAGTCACAAAGATACAAGAGGAAAAAGATAAAAGGTTAAAACCACGTGTATCTGTAGGACAATCACTATCAGAGTTTTTTAATTTAATATCTGAAGCACCTAGAATTCCTAGAAAAAAAGGACAACCTGCAGGTTCTGACAAACACTCTGATTTATATACAGACGAAAATCCAAAAGGAACAATACATGGTTTAGGATTTAAAGATGTTGAAACTGCAAGAGCATCTGTAAAAAAAATTATCAATTCTGGTAGATCACACGCACATAAAATACAAGCTGCGATTGCAATGGAACAAAGAGCAAGGGTAATGGGAAAAACAGCAGAGGCTGCAGTATATCGAAGATATATTGAAAAGATGAAAAAGAAAACTAAAAAAATGAATAAAGAGGATTATACTCATTATCCAACTCAGGTAGACCCAAAGAGAGATAAATCTGATGGTTGGATAAAAGGTGACCCAACTGAACCAATAATATTTGATGATAGCGACACAAAAGATATTTTAGATAAAGCAAATAAAGAAGTTGAAAGAGAAAGACAAGTTGTACGACCACCATTTATAAGTGAGCAAGATAATGCACAAAGAATTGATGTTCTTAAAACATTTTTTGAAAGATTAGATAGTTTTGAACAAAATTTAGAAAAAAGAGAACTGGCTCATAAGATGACTAATTACTTACCTGAACAACCAGAACAAAATGAACTGACAAAATTAAAAGAAGATTTTAGAATATTTAAGAATATCATATCACAACAAATGGCGACAATAGGAGGCGGTGGCGCAGTAAGACTGCAAGACTTGGACGATGTTGATACATCATCACTTGGTAATGGAAAATTTTTAGTATTTAACTCTACATCAGGCAAACTAGAATTTACAGATCAAGTGGATGGTAATTGATGGCACTTAAAATAAAATTATTAAGAATCGCAGGTACTCCGACAACTTCAAACCTAAGTGATGGTGAGATTGCACACAATACAGTTGCGAACACACTTCATGTTAGAATTGGTAGTACAATTCATACTGTCGGTGGGGGAAGTGGTTCAGTAGACCTATCTGCCGTTGATCAAGATATTATACCTGACGCAAACGGAACAAGAAATTTAGGAAGTGCAACTAAAAGATTTGGTGATTTATTTTTGTCAGGCGACACTTTAAATCTTGGTGGTGCTACAATAAGTTCAGACGGAACAGTTGTCACAATACCTAATGATTCAAAAGATGCAGACGGAAATAAATTGGCAATATCTGATACAGAGGGAACACCAGTAAGAAAAGTGCCAGTGTTTACTGCATCAGGTGGATTAAGCACTGCCGCAGTAACTTTAACAATGAAGGCTGCGTCAACAAGAACAAGAGTGTTCAATGGTTTGACACTATCAAATGGAGACAGTTTATCAGCAACTCAACAAACACAACTTTTTGAGTTCTAGGAATAAATAAAAATATGAGTAGTAAAACACCAGTAAGAGTCGTCTTTGACGGTAGTAATAATGCAACAGGTTTGGCTGAATTTCAGTCAGGCGAGTTTGTACCTTTATCAGCAGGTGGTATTGGTGCGTCATTATCTATTGGATCAGCAGGTCAAGTTTTAAAAGTAAACTCTGGCGCCTCTGCTTTAGAATTTGGTAATGTCGAAGCAATACTAAACATTGACGGACTAACAGACGGATCAGGTATTACTATTGCTGATGGCGATGACTTTGCATTGTCTGATGCTGGAACTGAAAAAAAAGTAAATGCATCTCAGATATCTACATATGTTCAAGGAACTATAAGTGGTGATATAACAATATCAGGTGGAACTGCAGCCATTGGATCTGGTGTTATCGTTAACGCAGACATAAACTCAAGTGCGGCTATCGCTGATAGTAAACTTGATACGATATCTACAGCAGGTAAAGTATCATTATCTGCTTTAGAGATAGATGGTGGAACAGATATAGGTGCAGCCTTAACAACATCAGATTTAATAGTTGTTGATGACGGTGCAGGTGGTACAAACAGAAAAGCTGCATTATCAAGATTAGTTACACTTATGGAATCAGAGATAGATGCCATTGGTGGCAACTTAACAATAACAGGTAATCTAACTGTTAATGGATCTACAACAACTGTATCTACAACAAACACTGTAGTTTCTGATAAATTATTTGAACTTGCAAATGGACAATCAGGCACACCATCAGGTGATATTGGTCTTGTCATGGAAAGAGGAAGTTCTGATAACGCATTTATAGGATTTGATGAATCTGCTGATAAATTTATAGTTGGAACAGGTTCATTTACTGGTGCGACAACTGGTGATTTAACAATAACAACAGGAACATTAGTTGCAAACATTGAGGGAAATGTAACAGGTAATGTAACAGGTAATGCAAGTGGCACAGCTGCTACAGTAACAGGTGCAGCTCAATCAAATATTACATCACTTGGAACGTTAACAACTTTGACAGTTGATAATATTATAATCAACGGTACAACGATTGGACACACTGATGACACAGATTTAATAACACTTGCAGATGGTATTGCAACTGTGGCAGGTGAAATATCTGTGACAACTCTTGACATTGGTGGAACTAATGTTTCATCAACTGCCGCTGAACTTAATTTAGTTGATGGTTCTAGTGCTGGAACAATTGTTAATAGTAAAGCAGTTATCTATGGTAGTTCTGGTGAAGTAAATGCAACTACGTTACAGATTGCTGGATCATCTATAACATCAACTGCCGCTGAACTTAATCTTGTCGATGGTGGAACGTCAGCTGGAACAACTGCTGTTGCAGGTGGTGATGGTATCGTGACAAATGACGGTGGAACAATGCGTCAAACAACAGTTGATACATTTGATACATACTTATCTCAAACTACTAAGACTTTAACAAATAAAAGTTTAACGTCACCTCAAATCAATACACAAGTTGACTTTTTGGCAAGGGCAGAAGCAAGATTCCAAGATGCAAGTGGTGGACAATATGTTGCACTTGAGGCGCCTGCAACAGTTTCAAGTAGTGTTACATTTACTTTGCCCGCCGCAGATGGTACAAGTGGACAAGTTATAGAAACAGATGGTTCTGGTGCATTAAGTTTTACTGACGTTGCGACATCAGGTTTTACAAATTCAACAATTACAGATACACCTGGGTCATCTGCAAACTTTGATTTGGCAAAGGGTAACAATACAGGTAGTGCAGAAACACCATTTGAGACGGGTGGAAATGATGCATTTGGGGTTTCAGTGGGATTTGTTTTTGATGCAATGGAGCCTATCGGTTCTAGCACTGATAATAACACTGATTTAGGATCAAGTGAGTCACATGTGGGTGCGTAGGATTTATAAATAGCAATAGGAAATAAAATGATTAAATCAAAAAAACTCATGCATGACTCATTTATGGAAGTATTGAAACCATCAATGGGTGCTGGTGCTTATATAAAAGACTTTCGAAAGTCTGATGCTCCACAATTCAAGGGAAAATCAGAGAAAGAAAGAGATAAAATGGCAATCGCTGCATATCTAGATGCAAAAGATGAAGTCAATGAAGGTGCAAAAAATAGTGTCATATCCATGACAAAATTTCAAAATCCTAAAATATTAAAACAAGTTTCAGATATAATCAAAAAAGTAGGAACAGATAAAATTAAAGTAAAAAAGATACCTGGTGGTATGGAACTTGCAGGTACAAATGTTCACTTAACTCAAGTTATTGATTCTTTATTTAATCAAACAATTAAAAGAGGTAGTTTAGAGACACCTGCGTTAATAAAAATGAAAGAAGATGAAGATCACAACTCATTAGTAATAGATGAGGAAGTTGAACAACTAGATGAAAAGATTGCAGGTCTAGAAAAAAAATCAGATCAAACAGGT
>CENP01074884.1_pt1 | contig 11820 bp, 13 predicted proteins | sample 361281 | NCBI WGS metagenome assembly CENP01 (sample SAMEA2591122, study PRJEB7988) | marine metagenome | biome: marine biome (ENVO:00000447); feature: deep chlorophyll maximum layer (ENVO:xxxxxxxx); material: saline water (ENVO:00002010), including plankton (ENVO:xxxxxxxx) | depth 70 m
AGATCTGCTGTAACAAGTTGGGGTAAAACTTTATCAATAGAATCAGGTAAATATAATATTACCGTCAATAACGTTCTCACCGGCTTCTTTAATACCTTGAGATTGAAGCAGTTAAACAAAGAAAAAGCAAAAAAATTTAATACAAAGACTAGTGAGGTGTTTGAAAAGATGTCAGAAATGGTTCCGTTAAAAAGGATTGGTGAGCCTGAAGAATTTGCATATTTAATAGCATTTTTATCCTCAGAATATTCAAGTTATATTAATGGAGTAAATATTCCAATCGACGGTGGTTTGCTTAAATCGATGTAAAACTACTCCAAAGTAACTGTTCTTTCAGAAGGGTTAAAAGGAGTGTCAATCAGATTTCCTGAAAAATCAATCAGCTCAAGTTTAATCTTTACTTCACCTTTTGCCAATCCCTCAATATAATAAGGCGCCCATTCATCAATTATAAATTCTTTGTCTTGAATTGTTGCTCTAACCTTATTTCCGTCAGCTGAGATTTCAGTGTTAATTAAGTAAAAGTCAAGTAATAATTTTTCAGTATCTGCTCCCTTGTATGTTCCTTTAGGCCTACTGTAAAATAAAAACTCATTATTTAAATCAGTCTTTTGCTCACCCAATTGAGTTAGTATAAATGCATTTTTATTTTTTACGGATTCGTGATATGATCTAGACAAAAATGCTAGAATAACGTTACTGTCACCTTCAAGTTTTTTAGAAAATTTTTCAATGTAATGAGCAGAATAAGGATCATTATTTACAATAAAGTGTATATGCTGACCTTTTGCTGAGTTGGCAAGATTGTATTCAAAATCTTTTAGAGTCTGAAGACCAAGCTCATACTGATCCACATTAAAAGAAAACTCATATCCATCTTCAGAAATAATCGGATCTTCTAAACTAAGTTTTGCATTTACGTACTCAGGAGAACCTGAAACCTTTGTAATAGTAATTTCTGCTTCCTTGTTACACGAAAGAGATAAAATAACTAACAATAAAGTGATATATTTTTTCATATTGTAAATCTATAAATATTGTATAAAAAAAGCACCCAATGGGTGCTTTTTTTAAGAGAATTATACAAATTATTCTGTATCCTCTGCTGCTGGTGCAGATGGTACATCTAGTTGATAAACGTAGAATAAATCAACCAAACCGTTAACAATCCTTGCGTCGATCATATGTGCTTTTCTCACTGTTTCACCTTCAATTGTTAAATCAACCCAGTGACCAGCTATTACCCAAGATTCATCTTTACTAATAGCTTTGTATGGCATTGCCCAGTAAATTTCCCATTTTGGGTCTTCTGCTGGGAACCAAGCATTTAGTGCTTGTTCATGCATCTCTTTTCCATTAATACGACTACCATCAGGGCCTGTTATTGAAATTGAATCAGTTTCCATAGACATGATTGCGTCTATCTGTCTATTGTTATGTGCTTCAATATATTTAACCCAAACATCGGTAACATCATCAGATCCGGTTATATATTTTTCACCAGGCTGAGCAGTGAAAAACCCTGCACCTTGTGGTTCAACAGGTGCATTACATGCTGTAAATATTACAGCAAAAATTAAAATTAATAGTTTTCTCATAGTTTAATTAATTAAGATTTGTAAATTTAAAAGTTGCTTGAAACTTTAACCGGCTGACCTTTTTCGCCAAGCCATGTTACTTGAAATATTAAATCCTCTTCACCTGTACTTGATGATTTATGCCAAGTATTAGCAACTCCTAAAAAAGCTGAACCAGGTCCAAAAACTTGTTCTTTGGTTACAGTCTTTTCTCCATCCAAATCGTCTAGAGCAGTATTTTCGTCAAACTTCACAGTTAGTTCTCCACGAACTACATAAGCTACTCCAGTATATGGATGATAATGCCATCCCGATTCAAACCCTTTTTCCCATTGGGCTGTTTGTCCTGTAATTCCTGCTTCTCCCTCAGGGTAAGCAAAAATATTGCCCATTGGATCAATGGAAGTTTCTTCCATTGAAACGCCATTTTCAAAAGGATAATCAACATCATATTTTTGATCCGATACTTGTTCGGACTGATTACATCCCATAAAAATAGCAATCGTTAATAGTAATAATAAATTTTTCATTAGTCATTGATTTTATTTACAATTAACAATATAATAAATTTTATAACAAAAAACACCCCATAAAGGGGTGTTCTAATTAAAGTGGAAATATTAAATAGTTTTACGGTAATACTACTGTATCAATTGCATGTATAATTCCATTATCAGCCTGAATATCAACTGCAATAATGTTACTTGTTCTTCCATTATTATCAGTTAATATTCCCTCGCCATTATCCCCAAAATTAAATGTTAAGTCAGCAATACTAGGATTTGCCTGTGCTAAAGAAGTTGTTATGACCATTCCGCCAGAAAGTGTATTAGATATTTGGTTTACACTCACAACCACATGGTAAGATAATACAGCTCCTAGAGTTTGTTCACCTATATCATACAAACTATTCACAGCAAGTTCATCTAATAAACTTTCAAAACCAGAATTCACTGGAGCAAATACTGTGAATGGAGAAGGAGCAGAGCCAGCAGGTATACTCAATAATCCTACAAACGATTGCGGGTAATCATAAGCAGTTAGTGCCTGAACTAAAGAACTGAAGTTTGGATCAGCTAAAGCAAAGGTTACAACAGATGGTAATCCTATTACAGCATCTACAATATGAACGATTCCATTACTTGCAACTACATCAGCACTAGTAACAGATGATACTCCATTGAATGTTACACCATTATCAGTGTTTATATAAATTGACATATTGGTTCCAGAAGCACCGCTAACAGCTTGTGTTGATGCATATCCATTAGTCAGTGAGCTTGATTGAACTTCTCCAATGATAACGTGATTTAATAAAACATTAGTTAAAACATCAACTGGGATATCTTCTAAACTAGCCGCATTTATACTCGTTAAGAATGCATCAAAAGCATCATTTGTTGGTGCTAAAACAGTAAAAGCGCCTGGTGAACTAAGGGTTGCATCCAGACCGGTTACTTGTAATGCAGAAACTAAAGTGCTTAAACTTTCAGTTTGAGACGCTATGTCAACGATTGAAGAACCCACACAGCAAACACCATCATCATCGTTATTATCATCACATGAAATTATAAATAATGATAAAAATAATATTGGTAAAATTTTAAAATAATTTTTCATAATCAATTTTTAATGTTAAAGTTTTCACTTTTCAAATGCCATGCCAAGAATTAAAAAGAAAGCGATAAAAAATTAGTCTTTAGCTGTTATTGATAATCGATCTAATTTTTAGTCTATTAATCTTGCCGTTATTTTCAGGAAAGTTGTCAATTACTAAAACTTCTTTTGGGATTTCATATTTACTAAGGTTAGTAAATGCTATCTTGTAATTGTCGGGAATATTTTTTTTAAAAACTAAAGCTACCACTTCTCCAAATTTACTATTGTCGATTGAGCTAATTATAAAATCTGCAGAAATATACTTTGAGAGTTTTTTTTCAATGGCCTCAGGGTTTAATTTGACTCCCCCTGAGTTAATTATAAAGTCTCTTCTTCCAATTATCAGGAACTTATTTTTATTTGTTAATTCAACAACATCATTGGTTTGAACCATTTCAAAGGATAAATGATTTGGTTTTATAAAAAGACAATTATCTCTCTTGCCAATTTCAATTCCAGGTAAAGTTGTAAACTCTTCTTCACCTATTGAAAGATTTCTAGCTGCAATATGTGTTACTGTTTCAGTCATTCCATAAGTTTCATAAATTATGGATTTTGAGTTTAATATCTTTTCCTTTAAGCTGTCCTGAACAAGGCTACCTCCAACCAATACTTTTTTAATTTTTTCAATAAATGGAATTGAATTTTCTAATTGTATGGGGGTAAAAGCAATCAGCTCATAATTATTTTTTAAATCTGAAATGGGAGAGCTGGTCACAGGAAAAATATATAAGTCAAGACCCAGTACTAGCGATCTAACTAACATCATCTTTCCAGCAATATATTTAATAGGTAAACAATTAATAATTTTATCGCCTACTTTTAAATCAAAGTATCTAGCTGTAAGTTTTGAGGATTCAATTAAGTCTGATTTTTTTAACCTAATTTCTTTAGGTTTTCCCGTTGAACCAGAGGTGTTGGTTAATATATAATCTTTACCATCAAACCACGATTTTAAAAAATTATAATAATCTTTTTTTTCCTTTAAATACTCCATAATACCATTTGCAGTGTATGAAATACCCTGTAATTTAAAGTCTCTATGTATAAGCTTACTTTTCAATTTTTATTAAAGAAATTTAAATCCCATTCTTTATTCTTATTCAAATAAATACTGTCTGATGAGATTTCTAGTGGGGAATTTACATTGTTTTTGAATAGCATTCCTGTACCCAATCCTTGTCTTAGTTTACTATTCTTTGTATATACCCATTGGGCTATAGCATTTAATCCAACGTTTCCCTCCAATGCGCTCGTTGCCCGCCATTTAATCTCATTCTCTTTAGCTAAACTAATCCAATTATCACACTCATTAAAGCCACCCAATAAGCTTGGTTTAAGTATTAGGTAATCAGGTTTTATAGTATTTAATAGCTCATCTTTATCAAGATTCCTTCCGATTAATTCTTCATCTAAAGCAATAGGAATTGGAGATAATTGACAAAGTTTTGCCATCTCTTGCCAATGATTTTTTTTTATTGGTTGCTCGATCGAGTGGATAGAAAATTCATTAAGTCTTTCAAGCTTTTCTAATGCTTCATTAATTTTAAATGCTCCGTTTGCATCCAGTCTAATTTCTAAATCCTCACTGGCAAAATCTCTTCTTATTTCTTTTATCAATTGTAATTCTGAGTCAAATTTTAGAGCACCTACTTTAATTTTTATACACGAAAAGCCACTTTTAACTTTTTCTATAATTTGAGACTTCATGTATTTTATATCGCCCATCCAAACCAAGCCATTAATTTTAATATAATCTTTGAAGTTTGAAAAATTTGAGTCATTTATCTTGAAGGGAGATTCAGAAAAATTGAAATCTTTAAGAGCCATTTCCAAAGCAAATTTAATGGCTGGAAAATCATTAAATTTCTGAATATCTAACTTATTGCCTAAAGAAATTTCTCTGCAGATATAATCAAGATTAGTCTCTATTTCATCAATCCTGTCTAAACTTAATCCAGGAATAATACTACATTCACCAATACCAATTCTATTTTGATCTTTTATCACTAAATACCAACTAGGTTTATTATACAAAACATCTCTTGATGTTCTGCTTGGCATATTAAATTCTAAATTATGTTTAAAAAAATATGCTTTCATAAATCAAAAAAATTGACATAAATATTGAAAAGAAAAAAGTTGATATAGCAAGTTGTTTTAATAGTGGCTCAAATTCTATTGGGCTTTTTGACTGATTAACTTTAAACAAATGAAATGTAATTGGAAGGATTCCGACAATTATAAAAATCAAGTTATTTGATATTTTAAATTTAGTGGCGAATGTGAATATTAGAAGGATAGATGCAATGATTAAAAAATAATGATAAAATTTAGCATACCTAAAACCTATTCGTGTCGGAATTGTTTTTTTATTCATTTTAGAATCGTTTTCTATATCTCTAATATTATTTAGATTCAATACACCAACACATAAAAATCCAATAATAGACCCCAAAATAAATACTTCATAATCAATAGAGTTTGTTTGTAGGAAGTATGATCCAAACACACTTAATAATCCAAAGAATATAAAAACAAAAATATCTCCAAAACCATAGTAACCATAAGGGCTTTTTCCCATTGTATACTTTATCGCAGCCAATATTGAGAATATGGAGAGAAAGAGAAAAATTACAATAAATAGATAATCATTTTTAAACGAATATTTAATTAGTGAATATGATAATGTAATTGATATAAATACATTAACTATTATGCCTTTTTTAAGTTCTTCAAGTGTGAGTTTTCCAGATGCGATAACCCTTTTTGGGCCAATTCGATTATTATCTGTCCCTAAAACCCCATCTCCATAATCATTTGCAATGTTTGATAAAATTTGAAAAGAGATTGCAGTAATTATTGAAAGAACAAAAATTATTTTATCAAAACTGTAATTATAAAATGCATAAAAAGATCCAACTATAATTCCAGAAATTGACAATGGAAGAGTTTCAATTCTTGATGCTTGAATCCAATATTTTATTTTTTTTATCGATTGAATGTTCAAAAAATTTGATTTTCTATTTTATGGGAATTTAGGATATTTTCTAAAGTTAGGGTCTCTTTTTTCTAAAAATGCTTCCTTACCCTCCTGAGCCTCCTCCGTCAAATAATATAGGAGTGTAGCATCACCTGCGAGCTGCATTAGTCCATGTTGACCATCAAGTTCAGCATTCAAACTTCTTTTAATCATTCTCAATGCCAAAGGACTTCTTTTCTGCATTAAAGCACACCACTCCAATACAGTTTCTTCTAGCTTATCCAAATGAACAACTTTATTAACCATCCCCATTTCTAATGCCTCTTGAGCTGAATACTGCTTACAAAGAAACCATATTTCCCTAGCCTTCTTTTGTCCAACATGTCTTGCAAGGTATGATGAACCAAAGCCCCCATCAAAACTTCCAACTTTAGGACCAGTTTGACCAAAAATTGCATTATCACTTGCGATGGTCAAATCACAAACCACATGTAAAACATGACCTCCTCCAATTGCATACCCATTTACCATGGCGATTACAGGTTTAGGTAACTCCCTTATTCTTTTGTGTAAGTCTAGAACATTTAGTCTTGGAACTCCATCATCACCAATATATCCCCCTGTACCTTTAACGTTTTGATCTCCTCCACTGCAAAAAGCTTTATCACCTATCCCAGTGATTACCACTATATCAATATCATTTCTTTCTCTGCATATTTCAAATGCATCAAGCATTTCTATATTTGTTTCAGGTCGAAAAGCGTTATAAACTTTTGGTCTATTAATAGTGACTTTTGCTACTCCATTATAAATTTCAAAATTTATATCATCGTATTTTTTTATTTCTTTCCAAGAAGCTTTCATTGTAATATTTTATATTTTATGGCTTTGACAAATATCTAAAATATTCCTTTAATATTTTTGTGCTTTTAACACTGGAAGTTTTAATTTCTAAAATCTTTGGCTTTTTAGAATTCTTGAAAAATGTCCTTAAATATAAATTAAGTCCAAACTTTGTCGAGACCCTAGTATAATTAAAGTTAAACATTTTTGCAATAAGTCTAGCTGATAGATTATGCTGTGTTTCAATGAATTCTGAGAAAAGATTATTTTCTTTAAATCCAGGTAAAATCTTAAAAATTCCGCCTCCAGAATTATTTATAATAATTATTCTAAAATTTTTTGGAATATGGTTATTCCATAAAGCATTTACATCATAGAAAAAACTCAAATCTCCAGTCACCAATAAAACCGGTGAATCATTTTGAACAGAACTTCCTATTGCTGTGGATGTACTGCCATCAATTCCGCTTGTTCCGCGATTAGCAAACATCATATTCTTATTTTTTAAATCAAACAACTGAAAATATCTTATTGGAGTACTATTTGCAACTTGGATATTGTATTTTTTGGGAATCCAATTTGTTAAAATTTCAAAGACTTTTAAGTCTGAAAAATTTATAACCTTCATATATCGATTATGTAAATCTAGTTTCGAATAATCTAATTGGTTCCATTTTTCAAAATACTTTGAATCAGATTTATTTAAATCAATATTTTCAAAAAATTTATTAGCAGTGGTGTTAATGTGTTCAACTCCCGAATAAAATGAATCTTTTGAAATATTATTTCCTACATGAAAATGTTTTCGTGGTTTATAATTTCTCAAAAACGATTTAATCTTTTTTGAAACAATCATACCGCCCAATGATATAATAATTTCAGGAGATAACTCATCAAATAAAGAATCAGAGTTAGACTGAAGTTCAATTGGGCCAATTAGCCTATCTATATTTGAAATGAAAGAATCATTAAAAACATTTGATGTATGTTCTTTCATAAGAATGATTGACGAGCAAGAATTAATTTTTTGAATCGATTTTTTAGAAAGAATATTTCCATCTGACACTCCAATAAGTATCATTATTTTACTTGCTTTATTTATTGCTTTATAAAAGTTATCTAAATCTGTTAAAGAGGGTTTTTTTTCTGTTTTCTTTTTTACTTTAACACTAATTGAAGGAGAATCGTTAAATTCATAAAGGGGTTCTTCCATTGGGACATTTAAATGCACTGGCTGCATTTTATTAATTGAAAGATTAAATGCAATTTCAATTATCCTCTCATTATTTTTCTGTATCGATTTTTGTGATTTTTCAATCTTCGAAAAGTCGGCTTCGTCATTAACTATTTTCTGCAAATTACTTTTAATAATTTCTTCTGTTGCATGACTACAATCCTGTTTTAGACTGTTTGAGTAAAGTATATTTTTTTCAAATACATTCGATTGATTTATAGTCTGTCCATCTCCGATATTAATTTTATATTCTGGTCTATCAGCAGATAAGATAATAAGCGGTATCTCACTGTAATAAGCTTCTGCTACCGCTGGATAATAATTTAAAAGCGCAGAGCCAGATGTACAAATTAATATTGTTGGTTTTTTTGATTTTTGGGATAATCCCAAAGCAAAAAAAGCTGCAGATCTTTCATCAACAATACTATAGCACTTAAATTTTTTATTTGATGCAAACCCAATTGCCAAAGGGACATTCCTTGATCCAGGTGATATAACAACATCAAAAAAATCAAACTTGAGACATGATAAAATTAATGTTTGAGCAACAGGGATTATGGGATATTTAATCATATACAAATTTACTAAATATAAACATCAACGACTATGAAATACTCCAAGCATTGTTTGGGACTTATTTACTATTTCGCTCCATTCATCAGATGCATTACTATCTTTGGTAATTCCACCTCCAACATAAACAGTTAGGTTATCATTAACTATTTTTGCACATCTGATATTGACATAAATATCGCATGAATTTTTTTCAAATAGCCCCATAAAACCTGTATAGAATGAACGGTTATAGTTTTCCATTTTATTTATATAGCTAATTGCTTCATTTTTTGGGGTTCCAGCAATTGCAGGTGTGGGGTGAAGCAATTTGATTAGGTCAGATGAAGATTTTTTTGTCTGAGCCTTTATAACTGATTTGAGGTGAAAGAGGTTTCCTGCTTTCACAGTTTGTAAAGCACCCCTTTCAATATTAGTACATACTCCTTTAAGATCGGTAACTATTTGTTCCTCTACTATTTTTTGTTCTCTGAATTCCTTGTCAGTCCAGCTTTGATTCATGTCTTTTTTGGTTGCAGCTAAGGCAAAAGTTGTAACAACATTACTATTTAAATTTAGTAGTTTTTCAGGGGAAGCCCCAATCCAAACCCCTGTATCAGGGTGATAAAATAAATAACAAAAGGCATCATGATTTAACTGTATTAGTTTTTTGAAGTATTCAATACATGATTCAGAATTTAACTTTACATTAAAGACAGATGAACAAACTACTTTTTCTAATTCCGAGCTGTGTATATTATCAATTGTTTCATTGATAAATTTTATATAAGAACTTTTCTTTGAACTAAATTCCTTAATGGAGATTTCGTTAGTTCTTTTGTTATTTACTTTTAAATGAAACTTAGTTTCAGTAGTAATTTTTGGTTTTAAGAAATAACCATCTTTATTTAAATCAAAAGGCATAAATAAAAAACCTCTATTGTTATCTATGTCATCAATTTGACCACTAATTACATCACCTTGATGAAAAACTATTTTATTGTGACTTGGCTTCTTATACACAACAAAAGATTCATTATTTTTTAAGAAAAAATTTAACTCGCTAAAAAACTTAAATTCCGAAATCATTTTGTTGCTATATATATAGTTGATGACCCAAATAATTTTGGTTTAATTAAAACATCAGCGAATCCGGCAGATTTTAAAATATCACTAAACTTATTACCCGATGGAAATAATTCAGCTGAGTTTAAAAGATAGTTGTAAGCGGACTTATCTTTTGAAAAAATCCTTGCCATAATTGGAATATATGTTTTAGTAAATATTGAGTAAAACAATTTCATAATTGTATTTTCCGGTACAGATGTCTCGAGAATGATAAGGGTGCCATCTTTGTTTAAAACCCTGAAGCTTTCTTTTAGTCCCTTTTCTAGATCTTGAAAGTTTCTTACACCAAATCCAATAGTAACTAGGTCAAAATAATTGTCTTTGAAATTTAGATTCTCTGCATCTCCTGTTTCCAATCTAACAGATTCATCTAATTTCATTTTTGTTATTTTTTTTCGACCAACATTTAACATTTGTTCAGAGATATCCACTCCAACTACTTTACAATCGGAAATACTTCCTAAATTAATTGCAATATCTGCAGTTCCAGTTGCAATATCAAGTGCATTTTTTGGCTTAAGCTTTTTGGCAATATTCAAAATATTTTTCTTCCATCTTTTATGACTGTTAAATGTCATTATTCCATTTAATAAATCATACTCAAATGATATCGAGTCAAACATTTTTTCAACTTGACTTTTTTTTGAGCTTTTAGATTTTTGATTTGGTTTTACCATGAATATTTGAACTGTGCAAATTTAAGGATTAATGTAGATTAACTTTAATATTTAATTAACAATAATCATGCTTAAAATCAATGGTTAGATTATAGATTTGTAAAAAACTAGAAATGAGATATTTTTTACTTTCATTATTTATACTATTATTCACTTTTGGATTTAGTCAAGATGTCCAACAAGTTGAAGTTATAAAATCTGATAGACAGGTTTCAGAACTTTTGGATGAAATTGGAGATCAAGAATTAAAATTAGATGTAATTGACCTTTTAACTCAGCCAGCACTTAACGTTGGTTATGAAAAAATTAATGATGCTTATTCCTCATTTGGTGCTGATTTATATCTAAACCTAAACGATATTAGCTCTGCTGACTCATGGGCTGAAAAAATTTCTATAAATCCTTTTTACAGATTTTACTTTTTTAATAAAACCGATTTTGGGGGAGAGGGATATTTTGCTGAAGCTTTTATGAAATTATCATATTTACATTATGACCGTGAAACTTGGTATAACCGCTCAGGGTCAAGATCTCACGATATAATGTATGAAGAAATCAAAACTTTTGATGTTGCTCCAGGTGTTGGTGTTGGTAAAAAATGGGTGAACAGAAAAGGCTGGACTTTTGAATATATGATTGGATTTGGAAGGTACTTATTTAATAATGACGGACCAGAAGCTACCTTTAAAGGGGGAATTTCAATCGGAAAGAGATTTTAATCATTATTGACAATCAGAAATTAATCTCCATAGGTGACTAAATTCACCGTCCATAAAAAGTTTACCACCATCACATTCAAATGTAACGAGTGCAACTAATTCATTTCCAAAATTTAAATCAACTCTTAGAGTATCATTTTCAAATGTGTATGGATTGGTGTCAGGAAGGGCATCAGTAGTTTCTAATGAATTCCAATAAGCATCGTCACCAGGACAGGTGATACAATAAAAAGTGTATCTTATACCATCGACAAACTCATACATTGTATTTGCATCAGCTCTATTATCACTAGGTGACCAGATCCATTTACCTTCAATTGAATAATAAGGAGCTGGTAAATTAGTGTCGTTGTCACACGATGTTAATGTGAAAATGGCTAAAACAATAAATAATAGATTTTTCATGTTTAATATTTACTATGCGCGCATAGTAAATATAGGGGAAAAA
>CENP01082147.1_pt1 | contig 11819 bp, 15 predicted proteins | sample 361281 | NCBI WGS metagenome assembly CENP01 (sample SAMEA2591122, study PRJEB7988) | marine metagenome | biome: marine biome (ENVO:00000447); feature: deep chlorophyll maximum layer (ENVO:xxxxxxxx); material: saline water (ENVO:00002010), including plankton (ENVO:xxxxxxxx) | depth 70 m
CCTCCTAAATTACCACTATTATAGCAGGTAATGGTATTTCCGTCAACTGGCTAAAAAATCGCTTAATTACTAAGGTATTTGTATGCACTCTTGTGTCTTAATCACTTCAACTACCTTTTCTACTTCGCTATCTGTCATGTAAGGATTAAGTGGTATACTCAAGGCACTCTTTACATAAAAGTCAGTAATAGGATATCCGGCGCCGCCGTAACTTTCTGTATAGTGTATCACAGACTCAACGCCTAGATCTTTTAACTGCTGATGCGTTTTCAATTTGTCTTTGAAAAACACAGCGTATTTGTGTGTATTCCAAGTGCTATATGAAGGACTAGGTCTTAGGTTAGTCAATCTATCATTATAGTAATTTGCAATTTGTTGTCTTCTTTCTTGCCATCTTGAAAATCTATCTAGAGACAGCTTAACTTGAATTGCTCTTTCTTCATCCGGCCAAGCGTTAAGCCCAGTTCCTGATATTGGCTCAAGCCTATTTGGTTTTCCGTGTTTTCTCATACGATTAAAAATAGTTTTTTCTTCTTGGTTATTGCATATTATTGCCCCGAAGGTGGATAGTGTTCTTAAAGGTTTGGCATCGGCAAAGCCCATAGAAGTGTATGTGCCTAATTTAAGACTATCAATGCCTTTGTATTTTGCAAAGGCACTTTGGTTTGCGTCATTGATGTAATGCAATTTATTTGTTTTACAAAAGTTATAAACAATGTCATGGTCATACATATCCCCATATAGTCCAATAGCAATTACGGCCTTAGTCCGTGTGGTAAGTGCTTGATCAAGCTGATAAGGATTAATACTTCCAAACTTATCAATGTCAACAAACTTTGGTGTAGCACCACAAAAAGTAATAGGACCTACAATAGCAGGCGGGCCATATCCTATTGTTATTACTTCATCCTCTTTTGTGCAGTTGAGTCTACATAAGATAAGATTCATTGCAACAGATCCGCTTGTGACAAGTAAAACTTTTCTACCTGTAATTTTTTCTAGTCTATGCTCAACATCTTTTGTGGCAGATCCATTATTCATTTCTCCTGAAGTTGTAATATTTTGTAAATGCATGATGTATTCTTCCTTGATATCTGCAAAATATCTATCCAGCCCACCAAACTTAATCATTTAATATTCCTGTTAATGATACTGTGTACTGCGGAATATAACCAGCGTTGCCACTACAATGTCCTATACCAAACGGAATTTGATATACATCACCAGCCATCCAATTCCAAATTACAGTTTCAGATATTTGAAACATAAATCCATTTTCCCAATTAGTAACAGGTAACCAATATCTTACTACTTGTCCTAATGAACATTTTTTTGTTACAGGATCTATTTCAAATTGATCTTTAAATTTAGATGTATAAGTTCCTATGTCATCAACGTGCCATGCCACTCCATGCCCTGGCATTTTCACTAGAAGTCTAAAAAAAAGATAGTCAGATCTTAAATTAAGTTTTTTAATATTGTCAGCACCAAACATCTCTATCATTTTAGCATTTGTATCGCCCTCAATACCATAATTCAATTCAAGACTATTATGCTCATTCCTACCAAGTATATTATTAGTGGTGGCCAATCGTTTACCTAATTTACTATAATGAGGTTTTGGCATTTCTTTATTTTGATGTGCATGGTCAAAATAATCACATGAAAACTTTATCCACTCTTCTGGATTAATATTACATTTCGCAATTTTAACAGGAACAAATTTTTCTAATTTATCAAAGTGCTCTGACATCCATTGCCATGGCTTATTGTTAATTAGATCTGTGTATTCTTTTTTTTTCATTTTGAATTAAGTAAACTATCAAATTGTGATCCAGGAATATATTCTAAAGAATCAATATCTAATAACCACGCTACCTTACCTGTCATTTCAAACATAGGATACTCCCACTCAATTTGTTTGTGTTTTTTATAAAGCATTTGACAATCTTTAACAAATTTATTCCAAATGTCATCACGTTTGGCTTGGAACAATTGATCAGTAAGAAAACTATTTTTAGCTGTAAGAGTAGAGCATATCATTGACTGTGTTGTGTCGTGTACAGGATTTATACTGTGTCTACCTATAGACTTATTAAAATCATTGATATCTAAATTTTTATATCCATAGAATTTTGTTTCAATTCCAGTGCCATTTTTGACCAAAAAGTCACGTGCCAATCTGCTTTGACTTATTAATAATTCAGGACAAATAGTATTCAATCCCCAAAACCATATAACATTATCAAGATGTAGACTATCTAAAATAGATTGATGTAATATCATGCAGTACCATCTACCGTTATGTTGAAATAAATGTGGTTTGTCATGGCCAGTAAGCCACACATCATCATTCCAAAAAGGGCAGCATGATAGTTTTGTATCTAGCATTAATTCAGTAGATGGGTCATTGTACCACCATTCCGTATTGCAAAATATATGTTCAAGCATTTGTAAATTGTTCTGTTGATACAAGTAGTTTTCATCTGCCATCAAACTTTTAATTTTGTCATTGTAATATAAACTTTCATTAGGGTGTTTGGAGTCCAGTGACCATCCTATTGTAACAATCTTATTAAATTTTAATTGATTTTGTTTAGAATACATGTAAATGCTATGACTATCAGTGCCTCCAGAATATAACAAATTTACATTGCCATAATTTGCAAATATTTTTTCTAAAGTTATTTTTATATAATCATGTTTTGGATCTATCTTAAGTCCTTTAAGATTCTTAAAAAATGAATTGTAAAGATATAGTTCAGGATTGTGTTTGGTTCCGGACAATTCGTCATATGCCCGCCATAAGTTTTTATACTGTTTACCATTTGCTAACCAATAACGATCTTGTTTCATGGGTGGATGTTATAGTCCTTTTTATTCATACAGGATTTGACACCTTCAATCACCTTTTTTATTTCTTTATTAGTCATCCATGGATGTGATGGTATAGTCAATGCATGTTTGATAAAAAAGTCAGTCATTGGAAATTTTTTATTGACATTGTCACTTAGTAAAGGATTTTTTGAAAAATTATACGTGTAGTGTAAATGAGCCTCAATCCCTACTTTTGAAAGTTTGTGGGCAAATTTTATTTTGTCATCTACAAAAATACAAAATTTATGATAATTTGTGTGACTATATTTAGGAGATTGTCTCATACCTAATCCTATATTTTCAAATGCTTCTCGTAAAGTAAACGCAACCTCCTGTCTTCTAGCTTGCCATTTTTGAACATAATCTAGGCTAGTGGCTAATTGAACACATTTATCTGGATGTGGCTGAGCCTGTATGCCAATATGTTCTATTGTTGACTGGCTATTGTTCACGTAGCCATTTTTTCTCATATACTTAATTTTTTCAGCCCAGTCATCTCTATCTGTGAGTATTGCACCATATGTTCCAAATACTGGCACGACTTTATTATATGAAAAACTGAGTATGCTAGCGTCACCAAACTTTGTTGCTTCAATGCCTTTATATTTTGATAGAAAACATTGTGCAGAATCGTTCAATATTGGAATTCCTAAATCTTTTATTTGATCATGATCATGACAGTCTCCATATAAACCTGTTGTAAGAATAGCTTTTTTATTGGTAGGACGTATATTACTAACATCTTGCTGGCCAAACTTGTTCAAATCACAAAAAGATAATTTTGCACCAAGCAATTTTAAAGGCATAACCGTGCTTGGAATTGAATAATTTATTACAGAAACATTATCTCGTTGTTTAATTCCTAAGGCCAAACACATTATCGTTATCGCAGATGTACCGCTGGTTACAATAAAAGCGTGCTTTCTTCCAGTAATATCTTTGAGTCTTTGTTCGCAGTGTGTTATCCACGGGCCACCCATGTGATTATCTTGTCTGTATACATTATCTAATCTCTTTAGTAAAGTCTTTTTTATTTCTTCATATACCTTACTGGCGGCTGTTATTTTTATCATTTACTCCCAATTTTTCTCGCCCTTGCGAACTAGTACAAGTTCTTTTGACCAAGTGCTAGATGGTCTTACAAGTTTTCTTGTTGTATGATAAGTTTTAAATTGTTCACTGTTTGTAATTTCAATTATTACTTCCCTAATTGCAATGACATCAATGTTTGTTCCTATTACAGTGGCATAGTTTATTGGCAAAGTATCTGATACCTTACATGAGCCGTGTCCTGATGCAACATACTTTAAACTTTTTCCTTGGTTATTAACCATCATATCTACATCACCGCCAAGTATTCCTTTCAGCATTGCTCCACTATTTTTATATGGAACCAAAACAATATCATTTCCTAATATTCTTTTCAATAATTTAACATCATAGCCTTTTCCATGAGCCACTGTCAGTTTGCCTTCACGTGTACTATTGAAAGCATAACAAATATACATTGGTGATTGATATTCTAACATAATAAAATTTTCTGGATTATGAAATAAATTTTGTTTATGAACCATGTTATTTGAAAAAACCATTATGGTTGGCTTGTCTGTGGTTTTAAAAATTTTTACTGCTTGACTTATTTTTCCTATGTTTTCATAATTTACTTTGTAACCTTTGGATTCAAGTCCTTCTTTATACATCTGCGTCCTTGCATTATAGGAACCTCCAGATTTTCCGTTGTTTAAAATTGTTATTGTGTCTGCAATTGATACACCACCAAACAACAACATCAAAATCACTAATGTTAACTTTTTCATTTTTATCTCCTTATATTAACCATTGTCTATAAAATACTCCTTCAATATCATTGCCTAAAATAAACATGAATATCAAAGGTATCGTTTCATATTTTCTAATAAAAAATCCTATACAACTGAACACGACCAAACATGCTGTATAAAACCACACTCTATAATCTATAATACCAAGATAAGTGTTTAATATTAACATGCCTAAGGCAAGTATTACGACCATAATTTTTTTGGTGTTGGCAAATGTCTGCAAAATTTTTCTTGCCAAAGGCCAAGCAACAATTATTCCAACTATGTTAGCTACAACAAACCACGGAACTATCTGCCTAAATATCATATCTGCATTATAGGCCACATTATCAAATTGAAATGGTGACCACCCTGCATCCACTAACAAACTGTACAACACAATCTCTGATCCTGTGATTGGTATTCCTATTAGTAAAAGTGGTAACATACTTGCAAACTGGCCTGAATTGTTTGCTGTTTCACTTGACACCAATAGTTTTGCGGGAGTGTTAGGATGTAATTTTTTTTCAACCGAGTAACTGGCATTGGTGCTGAGAACTGTGCTTACCCCAGGCACAAAGCCACAGAAGTATCCAATTATACTTCCTCTTAACGCACTAGGCATGCATTTTTTACGAAAGTAATTTATTACCTTACTAAATGAAATATCTATATTAGGCAATAGATCCGACTTATTCTTTACGTCTAACATTTTAAAAATTGTTGGAAATACTAGGAATCCTAACAACACAGGTATAAGAGGAACTCCAAACTGCATGTCTTCAATACCAAATGTATACCTAAAGTCTGGAGAAATATCATTCTCTCCTGGCATGCTTAATCCAAATCCTATAATACACAATAAAGCATTTATTAAAATATTTTTTTTATTGTACACAATTAAACAGAAGGCAATTATAAAAATAAAAAGCCAAAATTTTGTTACATTGCTAAAAAATATAGTCATGTGATCAACGAGTAAAGATATTAGTAGTAATGTAATAAGCACAGCAACTAGACTTCCAAGCACACTGCCAAGAGCACTTATACCTATTGCCAGTTTAGCAATTTTATGTTTGTTGAATTTGGTTCCTTCTATTACGGCAGGGAGACTGTTTGTCTCTCCAGGTATTCCGAGATAGATTGCAGGAATAGTACCTGTAAATTGCACCATGCTCGCCAGTGACATATAGAACAACAATAACTGTAAAACGTCAAACGATAGCAATAAAGGCGTTGCAATAATCATTGCCACCATTACGCCAGCACCCGGAACTATGCCTGTAATGGTGCCTGCGAGTAATCCTGTGCTGACTGCAATTAATTCATTCATCTTCTTATTATAATTGTTTTTGTTTAGGTTAGCAAGAAACTTGCATACGGAAGGGCGTTCAATTGGTAAAGAGCAGAAGCTCAAGCGTCCTTTTTTTATCCGACGTCATTCACATGGCGTTACAAAAATATTTATTATTTAAAAATAGTTCAGGTTAAAAACTAAACGGTAAGGAGCATCACACGTGTTTGTTGTGCCAAAGTGCTTGACATCTGCATCAAAGATAATCAGTTTATTCTCTTCACTTAACACTTTTTCACCGGTGTCAAACTTTGTGTAACCGTTGTTGGAGTTCAAATACAAAATTGCTGTTTTAAGACCTTTGGGTGGACTAGGAATGTCTATGTGTGCTTCATGCTCTACTATTTTAGTACTTCTTGGTAACAGGTTAAACTTAGCTCTCACCAAACTGGTGATCTTAAGTTTTTCAATAAAGATATCCAAACCACCCAGTTTCCAAGTGCTAGGAAATTCGTTATCTCTGTAAATGGTATGCGTAAACTGAATATGCCCATCATCTGCGTAGCTTACACCGTGATTCAATGCCCACGGAAAGGTTGGATCTGTAACAATATCTTTAATGTCAGATAGGTCATTAGGTTCTAAAAAATTGTCAATTGTTTTCATTTAAGATTTGCAAGTATATTAGCTTCTCTCTGTTTGGCTAATCTTTTTTGTTCTTCTATATCTTCAGGATCTGGTTTTTTCTCAGGCTCTAATTTTGTTGGAGCTTCTATAGGCATACCGCCATTGTCAAACCATCTACCGTCTGCTGTCATAATACACCTGCTATAAAAGTTATCTTGTTCTCCAGTATATCCCTTATTTGTGATCAATCTTCTTTTTTTAACCAGCTTACCTTTGTATATGGTTCCGTCTGCTTGCTGTAGTTGCTGTTCGTAAAGTCCACCATACACACGATCTATCTTGATGTATTCATCACCTTCTGCATCCTTGTGTCTTTTGGCTTTGTCATATTTTGCTGGTAATTTATGAAATGAATGTTGTGTGATGTAAAATCTGTTTGTGTAAGAGTCAAATTTTTCTTCTCTAAAGGCACTGGGCTTTCTAACAATATTACCCAATCCTTCTAGTAGTGCTTTTGTTTTACTCATAAATTTTAAGGCCTAACATTGGGTACAGAGTCTACGCATTCTCGCGGGGTTACCGCTATCTAATGCATAAAGCCTAGAGGGCTGAAATTGATTGACAAATGAGTAATACGCATCTGCATGCCCAATGCTCGCCTTTGCTGTTTACCATTATATATTATTTTTCCAAAGTAGTCAACCTGGAGTTGATCAATTTAAGCAAACTATTGATATTATTAAGTTTTTCATAAGTTGTAACTATAATATTTTGCTTTTGTTCAAAATTGAATTTATCTTTCATCTTTTTCATTTTATTTTCGAATAATAATTTAGCATTTTTTTTATTAATTGGCATGTCCGCAATTATGCATTCAATATCACCGTTGGTAATATTCTTGCTTAATTTTTTTACATGTTCTCTTGTCAATGCTTTATTAGTGTTATTTTTCCAGTATCCTACTTTTTGTTGTAGCGTGTTGTGTTTAGAAAGCCAAACCTTCTGATACACTGCCTGCCTATACTCTACAAGACCTTTTAGTGTAGTAGGATAATTGATTACAACAAATAATTCATTTGGAAACTTTTTCTTTAGTTCAGCAGGTGAATAATGACTAGGCACGACATCAACCAATGTTGTTGGAGTAACCTGCTTTAATTTATTTTGCCAATTTTTATCAAACGGCTTCAAAAAAAACTTATCAAAAATATCATAGGTCCATGTTCTATATCCCATTTTGTCATAGGCCAAAGTATTACAATATTTGCTTTTTGATATTTGTAAGGCTAAATTTTCACCTCCTGCACCATGATTATAACACACGAAAATAAAATTATACATTAAATTTTTCTAATTTTTCATTCAACCCATAGAGTTGTAAAAAATTTTGATTGATATATTTTGCTAAATGGATCTGGTACAACTTGTTTGGCACAGTATTACTGTCAGTAAAATCGTGTGTAGAATAAAATTTACTTTGCTTGTAATCATTTTCTATCACAAAGTTTAGATCCATGTTTATATTTTTAATCATCTTATTAGTCCAATGCATTTCATACCCTTGCATTATAAACAATTCTGATTGATGCTGTTTACATATGTGTTGTAACAACATCAATTTTAAAATTGTGTCGTCTTCGTCCAACTTTGGACTGTACAAGTATTTGTAATACATGCGTTTTATATCATTATCGGCGCCAACACTGCTGGGCCAAAAACCTTTGTAAGAAAAATTACGTAGTGGATCACCATCCATGTATTTTTTATTGTGATCATTTAATTCAATATCTAACTTTTTTTTAGATGTTAGTTGGCAAATTACATAATCATATCTGGTTTTGTTACATTCAGTTATCAATTGATTCAATATAAGTGTGTTACTAATTGCTGGGCCTGATAGATCTTTTACATTCAAACCACAAATTTTCAAAACGTTTACCCATGTTGGTCTTTCCCCAGGAAACGTAATACCGCAACCGCTAGTCAATATTTTTGACATGTACATTCTCTTTCGCAAAGTGATCTATTGAATGATCTATGTTCTCAGGACACATAGAACACACAGATTCAGGCTTGTTAATATTTTTTACAATAGTTTCCACATCACCATTAGGTCCTATACCTTCGTATTTGTATTTGTCTTTCGTATCTAAATCCAAAAGATTTGCTATTGGAGCACACTTATATAACTTATTTTTGTATAGTATAGGTACGTTTGGACTTCCACAAATTTTATGTGCCTTAGCAGGATCACTTTCAAATGGCGTAAGTTCACCGTTAACAATTTTATATGGCATCACAAATCTTGCAAATTTACTTTTATAAATTGTAAGATTATCATGTTGTAATTCCAATTGCCTATGCCCTTCAGCAAAAGTTCTGGATGCTTTCCAGTCCTTACGTCTACTTACAATCCTTTTTATTTCATTAGTGATTAGTTTCTCGTGATCCTTTCTATGGATACTAATTTGAATTTCTAAATGGCCAAATTTGAACCATAGTTCTGGATCATATTTTCTTAAAAGATATCCGTTGGTAATAAATCTTATTTGAGCTAAAGGCCACGCATCTCTAATATAATTTAATACCTTTTCAATATGCGGATGCATCAAAGGCTCTCCACCAAATATAGATATAATAGAAGGATCTATAATTTTACTCCAAATTTCGCATTGCATTTTTATTTCTTGTAATGGTTCAACCCCCCTTCTATCAAAGTCACTAAGGCTTATACAACCTTTACAAGCTAAATTACATGCGTAAGCTACGTTAAAGTCTAATCTCTTAATCCGATACATCTTGTCCTAGCATTTTAAAATGTTGGTTAATTGTATGAGTATTTAAATCTACAACATTACCCCTTACATCTTTTATAGTTTTACTATATCCTGCTAGTTTATATCTACGGAAAGGAAATTCCCAATTACCTGCTTGTTGCCAATCACCTTCGAGTATGTGTTTGTCAGTATCGTCAATTAAACAAAGTGGCATCTGTAAAACTAATGACGCAGATATTTTGTCATTAAGATATGCAGTGATTATTTTATTTTGCGGGATGACATGTTCCAAGTGCTGTTTACCTTTAATTGATTCAGCTTTGTAATGATAGCCCATGGGAGCCAATTGTTTTTGCATTGTTCTTATATAAAGAACTAGACTGGTCTTTATGTGTTTTTTTGTGGCTTGGCTCCATGATTCATCAAATAATTGTTTTTTCATATGGTCAATGTATCTGGCCAATTCAGCCATCTCGGGATGGCCTTTGGCTTTAAAATTTATTTCAGGTAAATTAATAAGGCTTTGGAAGTCTAGCATTGAATTCTTCTTCTGTTATCATTTCAAGTTCCACTGCATCTGCACCATCTTTATAATGTTTTTTCACTTCTTTCAAAACATCTTTCCATGTAAGACCATAACCCCATTCAATAGTTTTAGTGCCTGTTGTAACAAAACATCGATAGTAGCAATTTTTATTTGACATATTTGTTAAAGGCAGTCTGGGCCTCTGAATCTTTGGCTATATCACCATCTTCTAATTTCAATGATACATTTGGCATATAGCTTGGTTCAAATGTTCCGTCTTCAATCAAGTATGTCTCCCTTAGCATATGACCCATCGCTACAGGAGCGTCCCATCCAACACCGTTAGCATGTTGCCATTGTTTCTTAGTTGCTGAGTGTATCAAGGATGCACTAGGACAAACCTTTTGCGTGGCTTCAAGCATTTTAATCATCCAATCATCTGGTAACCGTTTAAGACGTTTTGCTTCACTACCCATTTGATACTGTTTCATTAGTCCAATAAACAGGCCTTGGTTAATCTCACCACCTTCTTCTTCACCATAAACATTTTTTATAGCCAATAAAGCATGTTTCAAACCATCTGCACCTGCCATTTTCATTCCTTTGTATGCATAATCAAAATGTGAAAAATAATGTTTGTTAGGGCCACATTTACCTGAACTTTTTCTTACACGTTTAGGCTCTAAGTCTATTTGACATTCATCAAATATTTCTTGTACTGAATGTGCAGTAACAACTCTTTCCGTTTCTGTTTCGCCCATTTTATATCTGTGTAACAAACATCTGTGTATTTCTTCTGTGCCTGCTCTAAGTATTCCAGAGTCATTAACTATTTCAAATGCTTCTGCATCAAAAGCCGGTTCATCTGTTTCTACTATTGTGACTGGTATATTATCATAACCAAGTAGAGCGAGCGATACTGCTCTGTGTTGTCCATCAAATATATACAGTGTTTTGCCGTCTGACCTTCTAACAGCCGATACAGGGCAACACACTCTAGGATCAAACTTTTTCATAATGTTCATTACGTGTCCGGCTCTCACATCACGTTGTACACTATAATTAAATGCAAAGTCAGATAAAGGATGTGCTTCAGTGCCTAATGGTAACTGTCTGCCTTTTGCTAATTGATTCTTTAAATTTACTTTTGCTTCTTCGTATCGCTTGGACCAATTTGGTACATCTTCGGGTGCTTCTTTTTTGACTTCTTTAACAACGTCCAAAAGCATTTTTACCTTGCTCATAATATCTCCTATAGTTAATGAGTGTAATGTAAGGCAAAATTCCAACAATAGGATTAACCTAATATTACAAAACTAGTATAACAAATTTTTATGATTTAGTCAACGTGTTTGCTTTTTACCAAGCAGATCTCTAATGGTTTCTTTACAGGCATCGTGCCAATATATACCGCAATCTCTTAGTCTTTCATTTTCTCTTCGAAGTTTTTCTAATTTGCGTTCCATGGCTCTATATTTTCTTTTTTGAAACTCTTTACCAATACATTTTTCCAATTGGTTTAATACGTCATCAATCGCAGGACAAGTTATATCAGGCACCTTTGGTGCTTTCTTTCTGATACGTGACCAATAGTTAGTTCGCTTTTGAACAATCTTAAACATTAACTTCCCCTTGACTAATTTATTTAAACCTTAATAGCTAGTTAAGAAGTACTACTTTATAGATTATATAGGCTGGCTAGTAGGATCTTGTATGCAAGTGCCTTCAATAGATGAAAGCGGAATTTGCATCTGCATAGCTTCTGACATCATGATTTCTGCTTTATCATGTGCATAAGCCATACACTCTTCTTTGTCATCGTAAATTACATTAGTTGTTTCATGAAAAGGCAGACATTGTCCACCAACAGCACAGATTATAATTAACATTTTCCACAT
>CENP01164138.1_pt1 | contig 11812 bp, 10 predicted proteins | sample 361281 | NCBI WGS metagenome assembly CENP01 (sample SAMEA2591122, study PRJEB7988) | marine metagenome | biome: marine biome (ENVO:00000447); feature: deep chlorophyll maximum layer (ENVO:xxxxxxxx); material: saline water (ENVO:00002010), including plankton (ENVO:xxxxxxxx) | depth 70 m
TGCACAGATAATCAAAATCCCAATTATCCTTGGTTCGGCAACGCCATCTTTAAGAACACTTAAGCTGGTTGAAGAAAGAAAGTTTAAAACTGTCAGCTTAACCAAAAGAGTTACCCAGAAAAGCCCACCAAAATTTTCTATCCTCGATATTAATGAGGTGAAGTTAGTAAGTGGCTTAGCCCCCCAAGCAATTGAAGCCATTAGTCAAACCTTAAAGCAAAAAAAACAAGCCATGATATTCATCAATCGACGAGGCTTTGCACCTCAATTTATATGCTCGTATTGTGACTGGAAAGCTATGTGTAATAGTTGTGATTCAAGCTTAGTATTTCATCATCAAGCCGCTCGATTGGTTTGTCATCGCTGTGATTCAGCTTTTGGTATTCCCACTCACTGTCCAAGCTGCTCCAAAGCGCAACTCTCTTTTCTTGGCACAGGTACAGAGCAACTGGAAGAAACATTAAAGGAACTTTTCCCCAGCACATCTATCCATAGAATGGATCGAGACTCGACAACAAAAGCTGGTTCTTTGGAAACAATGCTTTCGGAAATAAATAATTCTGATACAGGCATTCTCATAGGCACACAAATGTTAATTAAGGGCCATGATTTTCCAAATTTAGAGTTAGTTGTAACGGTAGATGTTGATCAAGGCATCACAAGCTTAAATTCGTCTGCTGTAGAGGAAATGGGCCAACAACTAATTCAAGTAGCCGGAAGGGCAGGACGATCAGATGGTAATGCAACTGTCTTGGTTCAATCTAGGTATGTTAATGACCCAAACTTATTGCAACTTAAGAGTGGAAATTATTTAAAATTTGCTAAATCTTTGATGGAGCAACGCCAATCAACCAATCAGCCTCCATATACTTTTGAAGCTACCATCAAAGCCTCATCTCCCAAAGCTCAAACCAATATAGAAATGTTAACTTATGCAAAACAATTTATAGATGCTAGCAAGTGTGTGGTTATCGGGCCTATTCCAGCCATGCAATCTAAAGTTAGAGGTTCATATCACCATCACTTAGTTATTCAGGCTAATACAAGAACCAGCCTAAACACCCGTTTACTTCATTTATCAGATTCTTTAACAAATGATAAAAATAGTATTTCTAAGAAGGTTCGTTGGAGCATAAATGTTGATCCGGTAGAGTTTTAAAGATCAAAAGTTTGAGCTACCAATTTCTCTGACAAGCCCCAAAGCTTGCGTGCCTCTTCTAAATTTTTGGAATAGGCAGATGATTTATGTATTTTTGAGTTAAAAAAGTATTCACCAGTAACTCCATCATCTTGTTTGGTTGCAAGATAGATAATACTTTCAGCACCCTTTAATGGTGATCTAAAAAAAGGCTTCAAAATTAATTTCAGTGGTTTGCTATACCAGGCTTTATTTTGACTTCCTAGTGAGGTATTTACTCCCCCTGGATGCATAGCATTTACTGAAATATTCTCTGTAGATAGCTTAATTGCAAGGTATCTAGTAAAAAGTAAGTTTGCAAGTTTTGATTGTCCATAGCATCTTAAACCTTGACCAAAATTACTTTTATAATTTATATCTTCCCATTGCATTTCTTTTACAAATGCATGAGCAGCAGATGAGACGTTTATAATTCTTGTCTCATTTTCACCCTTTAATTTATTTAGAAGTAGGTTTGTGAAAAGAAAGTATCCTAGGTGATTGACCGCGAATGTATTTTCAATGCCTTCGTTAGTTTCACGATAAGAGGTATTTACAACACCGGCATTGTTGATGAGTAAATCAATCTTTTCGCATAAATTATTTATTTCATCTGCACATTTTTTGATAGAGTCTTGATTGGAAAAATCACAATACACTGAATGAACTTGAGTATCTGGAGATAGATTTTTGATTTCTGTAAGAAGCTCATCTGCGAGTTTTTGATTTCGATAGGTAAACAAAAGTCTTGGATTTTTTTTAGAGAGCTCTATAGCTGCAGCCTTACCGATGCCATTTGTAGCTCCTGAAATGACAATCGTTTTATTATTTAGATTCCACATTAGATAAAAATTTGAATTACTTGACCAGGATATATACTTTTGTTCTTAAGATTATTTGAATTGATGATTTCATCAATGGTAACACCAAAACGAATGGCAATCTCTGAGATAACATCTCCTCTTTGAATTTCATATTCAACATATTGTGGAAGAGATGCCATAAAAGTATTGGGTTTTGGCTTAATTTTAAAATAGTTGTGTATCCCTAAAAAGATACTTCTGGCAATCATTCTTCTGCCTGCTTTACCCTCCAATCTTTTGGCATCATCAGGATTTGTAATAAACCCAGATTCAACGAGGACTGACGGAATATCAATTGATTTTAATACCCTGAAATCTGCAAATTCTACGTTTGGTTTATGCATCTTGGTATAGGGATCCCTCTTAAGTTGCTCTAATATTTTTTCACCCAAGATGACGCTATTATCAATCTTAGCCTCATATGCTATTTGATAAAGAGTTCTTGCAGCATCTTCATCAAAATCTCTTACATCTAGCTTGCCAATCTTTGATTTTACTTCTGGGCTTGAGGTCAGTTTATTTTTTGAGAGAGTTGCAGCCGTAATCGAAGAGGCCTCTTCAGACCAAACATAAACAGATGCACCTTTAACAGATGTGAGCCTAAAGCCGTCAGCATGAATAGAAATAAATAAATCAGCGCCTAGTTTTCTAGCACTTTGATATCGATCATCCAATCCCACATATTGATCATCAGACCTAATCATTGCTGGTTTATACCCGTAAGTGTTTTTTAGAGTTCGCTCTAATTCCCTTGCAATTAAGAGTGTTACGTCTTTTTCTAGTATGTTTTTTCCAACAGAACCTGGATCTCTTCCACCATGTCCTGCATCAATTGCCACAATGATATCCCGTAAATTTTGAGAAATTTTTCTGTCTCTTTTAATTTCTAGCACTAAATCAATACGATCTTTATGCTTCACTTGCCAGGGCTTTTTCCAATAAACAGATCCTTTTAAATCAATCACAATGCGAGTCATATTGCCAACCTCACTAGCTCTGATTAATTTTATTGGAGAGAATGATCCAGATTTTATTTGTTCTTCTAGGGCAACATTTTTTAAATCAATAACTATTCTTGAAGGCTCATCTAGGGCATATGAATTAATTAAAGCAACCTTATCTAAGTTAAATACTATTTTTAAATTTCCAGATTCGAGTTCAGAAATATTTTTGAAAGATACACTATTAGCTGCTTTTATTGACAGGGTAAAGATGCATAAAATTCCAAGCAGAAATCTCAAATTAATTATTTTCATAATAAGCTTTAATATTGGATTTAATATTACTATCCAAACATTCTATTGAGGCATGTCTTGTCTGATTATCATGTTCTAGGTTGATTATAACGTCCACACTTCTTTCTGTCAGAAGATTTTCTGGCCATTCAATTAAAATAATTTTTTGGATAAAAATATCTCTATCAAGATTTAAGACTTCTACGTCTTCAATAGAATTTATTCTATAAAGATCAACATGTAACAAAAGTCTTCCATCGATTTCATACTCTTCACACAGAGTATATGAAGGACTAGTTACCACATCGGCCCAATTTAAATTTTGAAGAATTCCCCTAACTAATGTTGTTTTTCCAGCTCCTAAATTACCTTTTAAATGCACTTCAAAATTCCTTGAATTAAGATTTTTAATAGTTTCTCCAATAGCGGAACCCAGAAGCAATGTTTTAGATTCATTCTTTAATTTTAGTTTTAGCATTCAAGATTAGTTCAGAAATTTTCTTATATAAGGAATAAGTTCGCCAGCAGCCATTCCTATTCTGCCGACATCATTAGCAAACTCCTCGCCAGCCAGAGCATGAATCACAACACCCGTTTTGGCTGCATCAAATGGTGTTAATCCCTGAGCAACGAATGATCCAATAACTCCAGAGAGAATGTCGCCAGCACCTGCAACAGCTAACTCTGGGCCACCAGAAGAACAAAGATAAATATCCTTTTTATTGCAAATAATTGTCCCATTACCTTTAAGGACAATGATGCAGCCATATTTTTTTTGCAGTGCTTTTGCTGATTGTATTCTATTTTTTTGGATCTCTTTGGCTGTAACCTTTAGCATTTCAGCTGCCTCACCTGGATGGGGAGTCAGAACCATTTCACTATGAAGATTTATTTTAGAAAAAGCCTTGTGGCATAGCAATCTGAGAGCTCCAGCATCTAAAAGGGTAGGGATGCCATTTTCAGCAACAGAAAGAAGTAGCTTGTATAGTATCTGTTCCGACCAGAAGTTTTCATACATTCCTGGCCCTGCAACAATTGCATCAGGCCACTCTAAATTAGCTTCTATGTCTTGAGCATTATCAGCGCCAGATACCATGACTTCAGGGTTTCTTGCTAAGCTTGCTGAGACATGAGATTTTCTAGTTAGCAGTCTTACAAGTCCTGTTCCAGTCTTCAGTCCAGACTCTGACGACATAATGCCAGCACCTCCGAAACCTTCATCCCCTGCAATTACCAAAAGTTTGCCATGATCTCCCTTATGAGCATTTTCTCTTCTTTTGGGAATATTAATCTTTATATCCTCAAAAGAGAGTTCTTTCACTGTCGGGCTTACATTTTCATCCATACTAAATCCGAGGTCTTTTAATATTAGCTTGCCACAATAATTCTTACCTTCATTGATTCGCTGTCCAAGCTTATAACCAATAAAAGTAATTGTTTTATCTGCATTAAAACATGCTTTAGATATTTCTCCAGTATTGCTATCAAGTCCAGTTGGGACATCTATGGCTATTTTAGATTCAAATCTATTACAGGCAGATAAAATGTCTTCTAACTCACTTCCTAAGTTTATTCTTCCACCTATTCCAAATATTGCATCTACTAAAACGGTTTTACTTGAAATATCTTTTAGTGTTTTTGAGTTAATAAACTCTAAATCTTTTGCAGCTTCAAATGCATACTCGCATAGGGGAGATTTCTTTACACAATCTAGAACATCTAAAAATTTGACACGTTTTTTTAACTTATTTAGACCAATACCTATGAAATATCCGTCTCCACCATTATTGCCCGGCCCGCATAAAATTAAGAACTCTGACTTTGAAAAGTCTTTGTTTAGCTCCTCAACAGACTGCTTGGCTGCCTGCATCATCGCTCGCAGATCATCACCTTTCTTAATAAAAGAATTTTCTTCAAAAGCTTTGACCTGCTTTGCAGTATAAATATTATTCACTAAAAGATAGGCTGCCTTCTGCTAATCTGTCTGAGTGATAGGAGCCAATCCACAAAGATCCATTATGTGGTAAACCAACAGTTCCGACTCCCATGTTTTTGCTCTTAAATTTATAGGACTCGACCAAGGAAAGATCTGAAAGAGATAGCTTGTTAACCGAAAACGGAAGTGTGCAATTAATTCTTTCTGCACATCCCAAAGATTCCGTAACAGAATGATCATGATTAGTAACCCATGCAAAGCCATCCTTGATGATCACATTATCAGGTGAATTGTGCTCGTAGATTCCCAGAGATTGTTTGGAATCCAGATCAAATAGAATACTTTTATCCCCTAAGTTGTAATTCACTATGAGATTATTTTTTTCTTGGTCTAAAGCAATGCCATTTGGAAAAGAGCCAGCTGTGTATGTTAGTTCCTCAAATTTGTTATCTTGAGTCCATTTAACAACCATGCCTGTATCTGACTTAACAAATACATTCCACAAGGCTTGGATCATTGAAAAATCAGATTTAAACATATGAGAGGCAAAGAAGTTTCCGGACGTATCCAAAGAAACATCATTGAAATAATACCGGCCATCAACATTCACACAGCCCCTCCATTCTAAAGCCCAACCATTTTTTTTAATCAGTTCAAACATCTCAATGCTTTCATTTGGATAGTGACTCACAACTGCAAGTTGCTGCTTTCCATCTTGTCTTTGAACTAAATCAATGCCATGAGGACCAAAGGGCATGCTCGGATTTCTGGAACAGTCAGCAGAGCCCCATTCATTTTTTCCGAAATTAATTTCTGCTTTAGTTTTACTTTTATCCTTTATATTAAAAAAACTTAATTTACCAGGTGTCATTTCAACCAATGGCGCCATTCCTCCAAACTCAGCCACAATTAAAAAATTTCCATCTGGAGTTAGCGCTAAGTCTTCAGGATTCATAAAATTACAATAGACTTTTAGCTCTTCATTGTCTTTGCATCCATCCAAGGGTTTAATACTGTTTCCATTTCCAAGCCATAAAAATGCAACAATACTAAATGTCAGCATCCCTAAAATAGCTATTAATGTTTTTTTCATTTTTTCTCCCCCCACTGTTGTAAATAGTTATTTATTAAAGAGACAAGTTCTAGTGGAGAATCGAGGGGGACATGATGAGCCGCGTCTTCAATTACCTCGACTGTCATAGAGTCTTTAAAAGCCTCTCTAATATATTTCATTATCTTTGATTCTAATAATAGACTTTTACCGCCGGCAACAAAAAGTGCTGGGCATTTAAAGTTAAATTCATAATTGTGAAGGCGCCTAAGAGTGGCAAAGAGTTTATCATCAAATCGCCATCTCCAGCCTTCTTCAACATTGAAAACTGAGTGTTCTGCAATATATCTTAGATACCAGCCATTTTCGCAGTCTTGGGGAGGCATTAGTCTAAATCTCTTGATGATTGAAACTTTGTCAGGGTAGTATTTGATTTTTCTTAGCGGACCAGTGCTTTGATGTTTGTCATAGTCATATGTTGGTGGGCGAATAGGAGAATCAATCATTACAAGGCCATTAAATATTTCTGGCATCTCGCTAGCCATAAATCCAGCTACATGACCACCAAGAGAATGCCCTACAAGAAAAATTTTTTGATTACTGGTTATTGCTTTTTCTTGATGCAATATTCCTATTAACGCCTCACTGAAACCTTCAAAATTATATTCATCTCTATGATCAGATTCTCCCATCCCAGGCAGATCAGGAGCAAAAATAGTGAAGTTGTTATTAAGCAATGGCGCTATTGGATCCCACCATTTTTTATGAGCGCCGGTGCCATGAATTAGCATAATGATATTCTCAGCGTCTTTCCGATCCCATGCTTGATATTTTATATTGCCCAGTTGATGAGAAAAAATCTCTTGTCTTGGATCTTCAGATATAGATGATTGGAACCAGTTAGGGGCATCTTTAATGTCGGTTGAAAGTGACTCAGTAATTTCCATTCATGAGTATTCTAAAGGATAATAAAACTCCATACTATCCACGAAAGCAATGACAACAATCATTAAACCGGCTGCAACAGTAATCTTAATGCGAGATGCATTAGGAGGTGGATTTGAAATATTAATGGTCAAGCGAAGCAGTAGATCAACTTTTGGAAGTATATATGTTTTTCCGGGTGGTAAATTAGATCCAGAGGATTCAACTCGTGAGCTATATTCATATTGCGAAGGGATGACTGATGCAGAGGCCTCTAGAAAATTAGGAATTGAGAAAGATGGTTTGGCGTATTGGATTGCATGCATAAGAGAGTGTTTTGAAGAGGTAGGCATTCTATTAACTGGATCAAATGATTTGTTGATTCAAGATACGCATAAGCTCAATGCTTTGAGGAATAAACTTAATAATAAAGAAATTACTTTTAAAGATATTTGTCTATCTGAGTCATTAAACCTTAGAGCTAAAAATATTGTGCCGTGTGCTCATTGGATAACGCCAACCATTGAACCAAAAAGATTTGATACAAGGTTTTTTCTTGCTAAGGTAGACTTCAAGCAACTCGCCAGTCATGATGGTTTTGAATTAACAGAAAGCATCTGGATCACACCTCAAGACGCTCTCAAAAAATTGGAAAAAGGTGAAATGAATATGATTATTCCAACTATAGAAAATATTAAAGCTTTGGCTCAATTTTCTTCAAGCAAAGATGCGTTTGATTATTTTGATAGTTTAAAAGACGAAGAAATTCCCCCAATACTTCCTAAGTTTATTAAAAAAGATGGTAACTGGATTGGTTTTTTGCCTGGAGATGAGGGGTACGATGATGTCTAGAGATTTTATTGCAAGAGTGACAGCGTCCAATGGAAGCGTATTCACGGGCCCTGGAACCAATAGTTTTCTAATTGGTCGAAATGATGTAACCCTAGTAGATCCTGGACCAAAAATCGATGCGCATATAGAAAACTTAGTTAATCTTGGCGAAGGTAAAATAAATCGAATTTTAGTTACTCATACTCATCGCGACCATTCTCCTGCAGCTAAAGTTTTAGGAGAAATGTTAGGGGTTCCATTGATGGGCAGGTTGCTTGAAAAAGATGACTCTTTGCAAGATAAAACATTTAAACCAGATCGCATTCTTGAACATGGCGATCTAATTGAAACAGATGAATACACCATAGAAACAATTCATACCCCAGGACATGCATCAAATCATCTTTGTTATTTAATCCAAGAAGAAAAAGTTATGCTCACTGGAGATCATATTATGAACGGCTCAACAGTTGTCATTGCTCACCCTGATGGATCTATGAAAGATTATTTGAGTTCTTTGGCGTTATTGCGCAATTATGATTTTAATAAAATAGGACCTGGCCATGGCGACTTTTTAGACAACCCAATGGCTGTGGTTGACTGGATCATTGATCATAGACTAGAAAGGGAAAAAAAAGTTCTCTCTAAGTTAAAGCTATTTTCTAGCATTAAATCTGCAGATCTGGTAACAAGTGTCTATGATGATGTGGACCCAAAACTTCATCCCATTGCAATCTGGAGTTTAGAAGCTCATTTATATAAACTTTTTGAAGATGGAGTGGTTACTTTTGACTCTACAGAAAAAATCTGGTCTTTTAAAGTAGGGTAAATGTTTGCTTTTATCTTGGGCTGCTTATATCTAATTTCAGCTCTTGTTACTTTATTTTTGATAAAAGAGAAATTTAATATTTTTGGGTTTATTTATAATCCAAGCAATAGAAAATTTCTTTTAATTTTTGATGCACCATTTTTGCTCATAAGCATTGCAGCAATTATTGAAGAAATGCATTGGTTTATCTTTATAATATTTTTCATGCATGCGCTTAACTCAATGACGCTCTTAATGAGACCCCAACTTTTTTATCAATCAAAAGAAGAAATGCATTTGATGGATGAGAGCGCTTTGAATAATTATTTAGTCATAATGACTTCTGTGATTGGGATAGGATGCTTATTAGTTAGTTATTTCTAAATGACGCTTATTTTCAATTAAATCCTCAACAACGCCTGGATCAGCCAAGGTTGATGTATCACCGAGATTATCGAATTCACCACCGGCAACCTTTCTTAAAATCCTCCGCATAATTTTTCCAGATCTAGTCTTTGGAAGCCCTGGAGCCCATTGAATAAGATCAGGCTTAGCAATTGGACTAATTTCTTTTGCAACAAAATTCTGTAATTCTGCTATTAAACTTTCATTTTCTTCCTCTCCAACCATCAATGTCACGTATGCATATATACCTTGACCTTTTATTGGATGTTCAAAACCCACAATTGCTGCTTCAGCAACTTTCTCATGAAGTACTAAGGCACTTTCTATTTCGGCTGTACCAAGTCTGTGCCCAGATACATTTAATACATCATCAACCCTGCCGGTAATCCAAAAGTATCCATCTTTATCTCTTTTAGCGCCATCACCTGTAAAATAAGCATTTTTATAAGTTGAAAAATATGTATCAATCATTCTTTGATGGTCCCCATACACACTTCTGATTTGGCTTGGCCAAGATTGAGTTATGATGAGATTGCCAGATTGCTCCCCCTCTAGGATAAGGCCATTTTCATCTACAATCTCAGGTTTCACTCCAAAAAATGGCAAAGTTGCAGAACCTGGTTTTACGGGAGTGATGCCAGCAATGGGAGAAATTAAAACAGAACCTGTTTCTGTTTGCCACCATGTATCTATAATATGGCAAGCCTCATTACCAACCACTTTAAAATACCATTCCCATGCCTCAGGATTAATTGGTTCACCCACGGTTCCTAAAATACGAAGACTTTTTCTATTTGTATTCAATACGTGTTTATCTCCTTGAGCCATGAGAGCTCTCAGAGCAGTAGGTGCTGTGTAAAAGATTGAGATTTGATGCTTGTCACAGATTTCCCAGAACCTTGATGGATTTGGGTATGTTGGAATCCCTTCAAACATTAAACTTGTAGCTCCATTGGATAGAGGCCCATAGAGGATATATGTATGGCCGGTAATCCATCCAACATCTGCAGTACACCAATATTTATCATTAGCTTCATAACCAAAAAGATATTTAAAGCTTAAATGCGCTCCAAGCAAGTAACCTCCAGTAGTATGCATGACACCTTTTGGTTTTCCCGTTGAGCCAGATGTATATAAAATAAATAATGGATCCTCAGAATCCATTGGTTCGCATGGGCACTCACTTGATGCAACAGCAAACATTTCTTCATAATTTTTGTCTCTACCATCTACCCAATCAATTGATCCATTTGTTCGTTTGATGACCAAGCAATGAGCTACTTCTGGGCATTCTAACAAGGCACTATCAACATTATCCTTAAGAGAAATTTTCTTCCCACCTCTTATAGCTTCATCTGCTGTGATAATTATGTTGCAGTCTGCATCTAAAATTCTGTCTTTCAGTGATTCCGGAGAAAAGCCACCAAACACTACAGAGTGGACCGCACCAATTCTTGCGCACGCTAACATTGCATAGGCAGCCTCTGGAATCATCGGCATGTATATACAAATTCTTGATCCTTTTGAAGCCCCTAAATCTTTTAAAATATTTCCAAATTTACTGACATTTTCGTGCAAGTCTGTATAACTGATTTCTTGGGATTCGCCTGGATCATCTCCTTCCCAGATAATTGCAGTCTTGTCTGCATGCAAGGATAAATGCCTATCAATGCAGTTATAGGCGATATTAATTTTTCCACCTTCAAACCACTTTGAATCAGCAAACTTATTATTATGAACGCTTGTAAAGGGCCTTATCCAAGCTAAGTTTTCTTGAGCTTGCGCTCCAAAGAAGGCTTGAGGATCATCAATCGATTGATGATACATAGATTTATATTCATCTAAATTTTTTATAAATGGATTAATTAGATTGTTAGGGGGAGAGTATTTTTTCTCAGCCATAAGAGTATTTTAGCTTTTTATAAGATAGAAGGCTGAGGGTTAATGAAATTTTTACCTCTTGGGTCAGACATAATTTTATTAATCAACATATCATAGTCAGAACCGCCACCCTCAAGATCAATATCTGACGCATTGATAATCAACAAAGGAGCATTTTCGAAATACAGAAAAAATTTTGAGTAGGCATCATTAAGTCTTTCTAAATAATCGATTGTGAGAAATTTCTCATCAGGATTTCCACGTTTATTAATCCTTTCAAGTAATACCTCCACAGGAGCTTGGAGATAAATTACTAAATCAGGCGAGGGGGCATCTAAAGTTAAATGTTCATATACTTTGTCATATAGCCCCATTTCTTCCTCAGACAGAGTGACTTCAGCAAATAATCTATCCTTTTGAATTAAAAAATCAGCAACACGCACAGGCTCAAATAATGATCTTTGTTTTAAGTCCTCAATTTGCTGCATGCGTTGAAATAAGAAAAATAGCTGAGTTGCAAGCGCTGACTGTTTTGGATTCCTATAAAAGCTTTTTAGGAAAGGGTTTTCTGCAGGCTGTTCTAAAAATACATCGTAATTGAAAGTCGCAGCAATTTTATGAGCAAGCGTAGTCTTTCCAACACCAATTGGCCCTTCAATTGCGATATATTTTGGAAGCGGAGCTTCCTGTAAAGCTGGTTC